>OHTC01000753.1_pt1 | contig 14824 bp, 16 predicted proteins | sample 1578801 | NCBI WGS metagenome assembly OHTC01 (sample SAMEA3879556, study PRJEB24766) | human gut metagenome | biome: human-associated habitat; feature: feces | place: USA | collected 1985/1987 | reverse complement strand
TTTTCAGCATCATTCCTGCCACCGTCCATATCTTCGGCATGATTTTGCCCGACACCATGTTGTAGATACGGCGGTAATAGTAGTTCTCTGTGCTACTGTTCCAGATGCCCAACTCTGTCATTGCCTTGCGCTCCAAGAACTTGGAGGCATAGATACCGGCACTCGCCACTTCCGCAGCATTATAGTGTTTCAATATGTTCTGCACCTGCTCGTTATAGTATGCCTCTGCCACGGCTTCCGTTCCGTATGCAGCAGCCATAGCAGCCACCGTCTGCTTGTCATAGTTCACGCTGTAGTACTGTGCGTCAGCCTTTGCCAACACACAGACTATCAGCATTATGATGGATAGAAGTCGTTTCATCTTTGATTACTTTTTATTTTTGTTCCCTAAATTCAGTACTTTTCCTGCCTGATTTACCTTTTGAGCAAAAGCGAGGCTCTTGCTGATACCACTTGCATCCCAATCCCTGCAATAGGCTTCGATGGCTTGTTGGTGGTTGCATTTCAACTCTCGCTTGTAGAGTTTTAATGCTTCCTTCTCCGCTCGTTCCGTGGTGTAGGTCATATAGCACTCATGCGGTTCTTCCACACCATACACATTACTTGTCTGTCCTCGTCTGATGAACACCTCACGGAAGAAGCTGCGTCCTTCCTTATTCTCCAAACGGTTGATGGTGAAGATCTTCTTGCAGTCCACATCGGTCAAACCGAGTATCGCCTTGATGGTGTCAAAGCGTTCCTTGAACTTGCTCTGGTCGAGCAGCATCACCACATCCGAGTTGTTGATGATGGCTTCCTTCACTATCTCACTGCCGATGATGTCCTGTATCTCCTGTGTCACCACACCCACGCTTGCCCAGAATTTTCTGGCGGTCTTATACAGATATTTTATGTATTCCGCCATCATAGGCGAGGCAATAGCCTTCCATGCCTCCTCGATGATGAGCATCTTTCTGTTCTTCTTGATGCGCATCTTCTGCAGGAACACGTCCATGATGATGAGTGTCACCAGTGGAAAGAGCAATGGATCATCCTTAATACTGTCGATTTCGAAGACGATGAAGGTCTCATCAAACAGACTGCTGTCCATATTCTCATTCAGCGTCACATCGTGGCTGCCTCCTTTATAGAAGTCTTTCAACAGATAGTTGTAGGATGACAGGTCTATGCCATGCAGACCGTTCTCCTCGCATATCTTCGGCAGTCGTTCCGTACTGAACTCATAGAAGGTATTGAAACAGAGGTTGCTTACTCGTTTGGTGGTAAAATAGGCATCGTAATACTCGTTGATGACTTGCTCTATCAGTCTGTCTTCTGTCTTGCTCACTGTGCCTTGACTTCCTTTCCATATCAGCATCACCAGGTTCTTCAGAAATCCCAACTTCTCGATGTTCCATTCCTCTCGCTTGATTTTGAAAGGGTTCATCGTGATAGGATGCTCCTCGGTATAGGAAATGTATTTGCCACCAAAGTATTCACACAGTCCCTCATACGAGTTTCCGGTATCTACCAGCACGATGTCGGTGTCCTGCTCATGCGCTTGGCGCACCATGGAGTTCACATAAAAACTCTTGCCGCTTCCCGAAGGACCGAGTACGAAGAAGTTGCTGTTATCGGTCAACTTATTCTTTCCTTCCTTCCCCGATATATCGATGGCTACTGGCACTCCTTGGCGGTCGGTATAATAAACCTTGAAGGGCGTGTCCTCGCTATGCACAATCTTCTCTTTATACATCAAGCAGGTGGCTGCATCGCCCAAGGTCAAGAATCGGTCGTAGTCGGCATTCATCCCATAGCAGTTGCCGGGGAATGAATTGACAAACAGTTCCAACTGGTTATAGGCTCGCTTCGAGATATGGATGCCCATCCTGCCAAAGGCATTCTCCAGATGGTTGGTACACTTCTGTATGTCCGTCTCTGGCTTCACCGTCACTATCAGATTATAGTGGGTATATACCAGCTGCTTGTTTTCTCTCGCTATCACCTCCTGCACTCTCTTGATGTCCTCCACGGCTATCAAGTTGCTTGGGTTTGGCATACTGGCATGGCGGTTCTTCTTTTTGTCTAGCAGGGCAAGCTCACGCTTCTGATTCGGCACAAAGATGATTTGGTTATACACCACACTCTCCACACTTGGAATGCTGTCCACTAATGCCACCAAGTCCACTGGCATACTTGTGTTGTTTACCTCGATGTTGGTGAATGGACGTATCTGTGTCGGCAGATTGGCGCTATCGACATCCACCAGACTATACACTTTGCAGCTTCTGTCACCCATACCTATCATCTCGTCATCCACCTTGAATCCTGTCATGCTCACCATCTTGTCACGGAAGTTCATGGCAAAGAAGCGGTCAACATACAGACTTGCCTCCTGCTTGTTCAGAAACTCCGACTTGATACTGGCATCCTTCAGCTGGTCTTGCACCTTTCTGATTTTCACCAGGAAATCTCGCCACTTCTTGCTGTCGAAAGACATCAGACGGCTCTTCTTGTTCTCCTGCGTAATGGTCAGATAGGTCATGCTGTCCGTATATTCTCTTCCGTTGAAATAGTGGAAATAGGATTCTGACAGGAACTCATGTCCCTTGCCACTCTCATCCTTGAACTGCCTTCGGGTAAAGATGTCCTGCTTGTGCAGGGCATAGCCTTCACCCAGAGTCTGTGCGATAGCAGCAAACAGGTTGGTGAACTCATAATAACTGTCTATATTGGCAGAATACTTCTGCACTGGGTTCTCCATTCTCAGAATGGCAGAATATTCTCCAGTCTTGGTATAGAGCACACCGATACCGTCCGTGTCTTCCACGGAGAAGTAGATGTCCTGAAAGATTTTCTTCCGCTTGCCACCAGTGCCAAAGGCATAGACCGATATGGCCATGCCGATACATGTAGCTACGAAAAATAAGATTACATATAGTACCATACTCGTTTATTCTTCTGTTTCTTCGATGGATGAATGATGTTCATTTGTATTTCTTCCAATAGTATTGCTGTTTGTAGATGTACTGTCCACAGCAATGGAATCTGCATTGTTCGATTGTATCTCCAAGGTTGCAGAATGTTCTTCTGTTTCTCTCGCCCAAGCTGCTCTTGCCTTGTCAGCACTCCTCATGGCATCCAATGTGGGTGGCTTGTAGGTCTTATCCTTGCAAGCGGTCAGCAATGTCACTGCCAATGCCATTATTATAATATTCTTTCCTTTCATGCTCATAACTGTACTTTAGTAGCGAAGATGCAATGCTTTCTGCTGAAACAAATAAAGGTAGGCCCACACCCTTGGGGGAGAATGAGCCTACCAGTCGTTCACTTTCTACTTGTCATCCACATCTTGGTCATGTCGATACTTTTTTTGTTTCACATTTTTATATGCGCTTGCTGTAGGCATAGATAAACACTCCTTGGTCGTTCTTCTTGGTATGCAGTCCCTTCCGTTGTTTGAACATGATGAGACCTGCACCCGTAGTGATTGCCACGACCAACCCTATCAGTCCTGCAATGATACCCATCAGACAGTAGGCGGCAATGAAGCCGATGATGGCTCCTCCTGCCGTGGCTGCTGCCCAATAGATGTACCGCCCCTGTATTCCCATGAATTCAAGGGGCTTCTGGAGTCCCTTGAACAGTGGGTAGTCGGGGTAGCGGATTTCCTGTTCTTCTCTTGCCATTCTTCACGTCGTTTCTCTATTACTGAATATGCACTGAATAACTCTCACTCGTTAGTTGGTCACACCGAAGAACAATGGCAATGCCTGTGCTGCTGCCACGAGGAAGATACATGCTCCTACAATCATCATGATCTTCTTCTTGACATCCTGCTCCTCGTTGTTCATGGCGATGTAAACGCTGATAGCACCCACTACGGCTACAACACCTGCAATGGCATAGCAGAGTTTGACCACAATAGGCACATACTTGGCAATTTCCTCCGTCACTGTTGTAAGCGCAGTGGTACCTGCCGTATAGTCACCTGCCGAGTTTTGCGCCATGGCAATGCCACCGCCCACAAGGAGCATCAATGCCAATGTCTTCAAGCGTCCTGAAGAGAGAACGCTATTGGCGGTCTTCTTCAGATAGTTTGTCGTTTTCTTAAACATTCTTTCTTGTTTTACTTGTTAATGATTCGTTTGGCAACACCTTATTATAATTATATAGAAAGGTATTGTCGCTTTCACATGATATACTCTTCTGCAGTTGAGTCTTAAATCTGGTAGCCAAAGAATGCCGGGAACAGGATGGATGCGCCTATCATAAACAGACAGGCTCCTATCAGCGTCAGTATGGACTTGGTGACTCCATCTTCCCCGGTGTTCATCTTGATATATATCTGCAAAGCGGATATAATCACCATCACGGCAGCGACAGCGTATGTCAGATACAGCACATACAGCATCATCGTCACCACATAATCGTGCATTCCTGCCAGTGCGTCTGCTCCCCAGCTGTAGTCCACATTACCGCATTTGGCTGATGCAGACAGGGGGAGCAGCGCAAAGACAAAGGAACTTACTACATTCTTTATGATATGGCTAAATTTCATCCTTGACTGGTATCGTTTTGATGTTTGGTTGTCCTGGCTTTGTCTCGCCTTGTTTCAATAGGCTCTCCGTGAAGTCGTCCTGCCATAGTCCGTCTATCCATATGGGAGAAGTGGACTCCATTTGTCCATCCATCTTTTCCTGCAACGACTCGGCTGCGTTCTTCGGCTTCTGTTGGTTGACATCATTTTCTTCGTCTTCATCAACATCATCTTCTCTACCGGAAGAATCCGCACCAGGAGAACAACCATTCGTTCCGTTACTCTCTGTTCCCATGCCATAGTCCTCATCGTATGATGTGCCGTATTGGAAGCTCGTGTCGTATTGCTTGTCGGCAACGCTAAAGCCACCATTGCTTTCGTTGACGGCTACTGCGGCTTCCTCTTCCGTTATGTTGCTGATGTCAAACACTTCCTCGTTGCTCTTGGCTTCTTCCTTCTTACCATACAGGTCTCTCGTTATCATCACCGCATAGTAGATAGCGTATGCAATGGTAAGGCTGATGGCGAATATCAAAAATGGACTCATATAATACTTTGTTTTATTGATGATTTATACTCTATGCAGTGGCAAACGTGCCAGTTGCAAGTGCAAAGTAAAGAGTAAAATCCGACATAAAAGAATTTTGTAAAGTATGACCACCAAAGTTTAAGATATATTCAAATTATAATTATATATCATACTCTCAATCATACTTTAAACTCCAGATTCCATCTGCTTTCACATTTTTGGGCAATGGTGTATTGTTCCACACTTGTTTCATGTCCAAACGTATAACTTCGTTTTCCTTTTCTCATCAAATAGGCTGATTTCACGACACAATCAGTCATTATTCGTTAAAAATATCTATAAATACGATAATTCTCCGTTATCAATATTGATAATCAAAATAAAAGTATTACCTTTGCATCATCAAAATATGGCTGAAATTTTATGAACATAACATCAGAAGACGAAGCTTTACTCGAATTGTATGAAAATGGCAAGACATCAGACAAGAGATATAGGAGATTACCTATTCAAGTGATAAAGGGGTACAAGAAAGCTGTTGATTACATGAGGGCTGCTCAACGAATCGAAGACCTCTTCCGCTTAAAAGGATTGAATTATGAAGCGTTGCATGGTGACAGGAAAGGACAAGAGTCTGTACGTTGCAATGATACATGGCGATTGATCTTCAAAAGTTCTCCTCTCGATGGAAGCATTGTCATTACAGAAATAGAATTATTAGAAATATCACATCATTATGACTAAGTTTAGTTTCAATCAGGCAGTACCATTTGAGGCAACTCATGTGGGAGAGGTGATTAAGGACGAACTCGCTGCTCGTAATATGAAGCAGAGTGAATTGGCCGAACTCACTGGTATACATAAATCAATTCTGAATGATGTCATAAAAGGTAAACGTTCTCTAACACCCGAAATGGCATTATTGTTGGAAAGTGCCCTCGGCATCTCTGCAACATTTCTCATGAACATTCAGACACAGTACGAACTTGACTGTGCAAAACAGAGTGAAAGGGTTGTGTTGCAGACAAAAATGCTGGAGATTTGGAATGTGCTCAAAGAACACGTGAGTACTCAGTTCTTTAGAAAAGTAAATATTATCAAAGGTAATATCATCGAGGATGTCAAACGCATCTTTGATGTGTTTGCCGTAGATAATTTGGATGATTTCTTTGGTCTGAAAGCCAAGGAAATGGAATTGGCATATTATCGTAAGTCTGAAAAGGTAACAACTAATCCTGTTGATATTTTATCCTGGAAATACTATTGTTATTACTGTTCCAAAAATGACGAACAATCATTGGGAAACTTTGATAAAAATCGTGGTGACTTACTGACAAAAGAACTCAATAATGTTTTCAAGGACAATTCAGAAACAGTTAAAAAGACTGGCGAAGTATTGAATAAGTATGGCATACGTTTTATGGTTGTCAAAAAGGTGGGACAGGTTCCTGTAGATGGCATGTCTTTCTGGATTGGCGACAATCCAACTATCGTTGTCACAGAACGTATCTCGTCTATTGATAATTTTGCCTTTACTACTTTACACGAAGTGGGACACGTTTTTAATCATCTTACGAAAGATGGAAAGGCAATGATTAATCTGTCTGACGAAAAGAAAGATTCCGAAGAGTCAGAAGCTGACAACTTTGCATTGAATGCTGTTGTTCCAAATGCTGATTGGAAGAAGTTCCTTGCCAGAACTCGTGACATTGTTCCTTACAAAATTGCTCCTTATATCAAGGAAGAGGCAGACAAATACGAAGTCAATCCTCAAATCCTTTTTGGAAGATACAAGCACGATATTGGAATATATAAAATAAAGAATTACTTTGAAACAAAGATTTTGTAGTTCCTCTTAATTGAGAATAAAAGCCGCCATTTGCACCCTATGAGGAATGCCTATGGCGGTTTTTTCTGTGTATGTATGAAACTACTACATATTTTCAAAAGTGTAGTAGGTTTATACGGAGATCTACTTTCCCCTTTATTTGTTCCAATATTTTTCAGCCATAGGCTTTAGCCTGTCTGTGATAACTTGCATTACCACATTAAAGCTGAGTTCTTCTTTCCATTGAATCTTCCGAAGAAACAGTTTCCATTGCATCTGCCGATTGGCGTCATTGACAAACTCGGCTGTGAAAAGTTTCAGTTTCGGATTGTATTCAAGTTCACGATTATCAAATGTCGCCTTGATTGCGTCATACAGTGTTTCATCGTCCAATTCTCGTTTTGTCAACAACTGGTAGCAATCAAAGAAATCTTTCATTCGACTGTTGTACTCGTCACGGTCCAACATAGTGTGGAACTTCTCGGCAATAACAGTCTCCAACGAATAGGCTTGGAGATTGACTGACGGAATATTCGGCAACAACAAAGGAAAATCAATGGATGCAGGGTAAGGTGTCACAACATCTCCAAAGCCTATGTCCACGGACATCTTATGGATAATGCTGCCCATGTGTGCCGTGAAGAAGAATCTCGTACCAGGATATTTCTTTTCCACAGTGATAGGCTCCATCGTTATGTTTTCCGTATCAAACGTAACGCCATCCTCATCACAGACTATGCCCAATATTTCCTGGAACACCTTTGTCAAGAACTCTCTGTCACGGCTTATTCTTTCTGCCATGAAGTCCACATCTATGGTTGGACGAGCGTTAAGGCCATCCATCGCATAGAGCAAAGAACCGCCTTTAAGCAGAAAGTTGTCCTTGTACTGACTTACAGATACCCTGTACAGCAGTCGCTCGTTGAAGTATCTTGCAAGAAGATACATATATTTATAGCCTGTCTCGTTCATCAGATTGAGCAGACGAGTCTTGACAGACTTGCCATAGTTTTTCTTTCCCATTTTATTCTATTGCTATTTCAAGATAATTTTTCAAAATATTGGCAACCCTCAGCCGTTTTGCATATTCTGCCAATTGGCTTAGGTTGCGGTTCTGTTTCTTCAGATAATTTCGTATCACCTCGGAGCATACTTCCAATCCGATTTTGTTACGATACTTGACGGCATCACATACGCTACGTTCCATATCCGTCATACGAATGTTGTAGCCCGACATTTCCACATCCATAACACCAAACTCCAAATTCTCCTTTTTCCAATAATAAAGTTCTATCGGTAGGGTTGGCGGCATTGCCACCTTTCGCTTGGCTTCTATGGCAACACAAAAGGAAGGTGGAACAACAGTGGAGAGCTGATGATATGCCCAAGCGTTGTACAGGCATACAATTCCATTGGGAACGATTCGTTCAATATCTATCATCGTATTGAAAAGAGCATCTGGAACAGCATAGACCCCATGGCGAACCCGAATAAGTTCTCCACGTTCCTTAGCCCTCACAATTTTCTGATAATCTGATTGGTTTGGGAACTCTGCGGTGGTTATGATTCCACCTTGCGAGGTTGCCTTATACATAATTTCATTCATACCTTTACCTTATTATGGTTATTTATCGGTGCAAAGATACAACTTTATCTTCAAAAACAATAGTTTTCTACGGAGAATATTTATTTTATCCGTTCAAAACTATCATATTTTGCTATTCTACAGCTATATTTATGGATTTCCTGCCTATCAGATAATCATTGACATCCTTGTATTCTGCATATCTTATGGATTCGTTGATTGCCTTGTTTTGATAACGCTCCATGATTGTATGGGCAGCCATCAGTCCTGCCTTGTCATTATCAAGATAACAATGGATAGCAGTGTAACACGCCAATCGTTCCATGCATTTCCCAAGACTACTGATGGAGTTCAGCACAATGTAGTCGCATGGCTCATGTATGCAAATCACATTGTCGTCTCGCTTTTCCAAAGTCTTGTACGACAAAAAGTCCATAAACCCCTCGAAGATGCAGCATCTGTCCTGCACTCCAACTTGCTGTGAATGTATTAAGGATATATCTTTTTCGCCCAAGCATCCTTTATAGTATGGATTACGCAGCTCATAACCATCCCTACAGTTCGGAAAGGCTATGCCAAAATACCGCTTGCCCTTGAACGTGTACCAAATCTCCCTACAATAGCGTTTACCTATGTCCGCATCCACATGGCGTGAACGCAGATACGACATAAGCACAGGGTAGGACAAGTCTTGGATATGTACCTTGTCCATCTTGCCTGTCTCTACTTGTGTCAGTATAGGAGGGTTTGCCATTGTGGACTTTGGGTTGTTCATGTCCGCTGCTATATGCTGCAATGCAGCACCCACATCATCCGTATTGTAGAGAAGTTGAGCAAGAGCAATGATATTACCACCTTTACCAAGAGCAAAGTCATACCATTGGTTTCGGCTGAAGTTCACCTTGAACGATGGCTTTGTCTCCGCATGCAATGGCGACAGATAATAAGAGGTGGACTTGCTGCATCGTTTGGGCTGATGTCCCAATGCGCTCAGATAGTCCGTGAGTTTGATTTCCTTTGCTTGTTGTATGTTCATCTTTCATTCATTTTTTGTTCATTCGTGCGCTTATTATATATACACCAGAGTGAATGAACGGTTTTGTGAAGTCATTTTGTCGTATGTCTATGTAGTTATATATGATGCCACTTCACAAAATCCGTCCGTTCTACTATTATATATACACCGAGGTGAATGAAGTGGTTTTCGAAGTGATTTTCGCTTCATCCTCACTTCTTCATCTCCTGCTCTTCAAGCAGCGGAAGCGAAGGATAATCCTTCACCATGCAATACTCGTTGTTGCCACACTTCACCACCAGTTTGCTCTTCAATAGGAAGGTCAGCAACTTTGACATCACTGTTCTACCTCTGGCAAAACCAATAGCTGTATATCCTTTCGTCAATGCGTTTATCACATTCTCATAGCCTGACACCACTTTCTTGCCGAAAGCCATTCCAAGTGCTTTGTCATGCTGCTCATCGGTAATGTCGGCTATTGTCATCTTCGGCTGTTTGGCTGTGGTGGAGTCAACCACATAGTCCTTGGCAATCTCTGGCAACCCCTCCTTGTTGATTTGGAACGCAAAGGGCGCAAAGTCCTTATCTCGGATGTTGAGCGGTTTTACCTCACTCACATTCGCCATCGAATTGCTCTTGCTAATCACCAGTACCGTCTCTGCCTTGTTGCTGAGTTCCGTGCCAATGTGACCTCTTACATTGTCATCACCCTTGTTCAAGTGCAGGACGCAATGGATGTGCAGGTCATAACGGCTTGACCACTGCATCAGTTTGTTGATGATATGGACAGACTCGCTCGGATTGTTGATGTCGAGCATCAAGTCCCTTATGCCGTCAATGATGACCAAGCCAAAACCCTTTTGTGTCTGCAAGGCATATTCTATCAACCGCAGTCTGAGGTTGGGACTGTACTCTCGCAGTCCGAAGAACACAAGGTTCTCGCTGTTCATGTTGTCGGGTAGTCCTGCAAGTCGCAGGATGCGCTGCATCACGCTGTGGCAGTGAAAACGGCTCTGCTCCGTATCAACGTAGAGTATCTTACGCTTGTCATCGGGTAGTTTTGCCGTATATTGCAGCACCTTTCCGTTAGCAAGCGAGGCAGCTACCAAAGCGGACACGTTGAATGTCTTTCGGCTCTTCGCCTTGCCTGTGGAGGCACTGAAGTTGCCAAGCGTGGCTATGGTCGAGTTGTCCACCCATATTATCTGTGGCGGTGTCTGATAGGTCTCATCCGCATGGATAAGCGATGCTTTCAGTAGCTTTTCCAGCAAGTCAGTATTGTCCGCTGCACCCTCAAAGAGGCTCATGTCGTTCATTTCTTTCATCGTCATCTGCTTTTCAAGGGTTTGTTCATCACATAGCGTATGGCATCCTGCTCATACACCTCTTTTGTCTTCACTGGATGCTTCTTGATCCATTCCACCAATTCTTCCTTGCTGAAATAGATGGTCTTGCCGTTTGGCTTGTAATGGGGAATGGCAAAAGTGCGTGTCAGTTTGTAAAGCTGACTCTTTGAAGCGTCAAGGAATACGCTTGCCTCGTCAAGGGTGAGCACGTCTTTTCCTGCAAAGAGCCATTTCTCCAAGCATTTGATGCGGTTCAACACATCCTCCACTGGTCCAAGCAGCTTGAATGCTTCTTCCATCTGTTGAATGCGCTCGGCAAGTCTCATTGGTGTCATGTCTGCCAGTTCTTGTTCTGTCAACTCGTGTTTATCCACGTCTATCGTTGGCGGTAGGATAGCACCATCCTTTGGCGGATTGTTTGTCTGATTTGTTGTCTGTCCAATCATTGTCGTTATTCTATTTATCGTTATACATAACGAGGTCGCCCTCCATAACCAGGTTTCTGATTACGGAGGGCAAAGGTAAGGGCATTTCTGCCCAATCGGATGGAAGTGCGTTTGACTGTCAACCGACTTTCAAGCCAACTGTCAAGGTTTTCATCTGTCAGATGGTGTCCTTGCTGTCATTTTTACCGTAATCTGCTATTTCTTGCACTTTCTTGCGGATAGCCTCATAGATGCTGGCGTTGGTACTTTTGGCATCACTGGTTGCTGAGGACAGCTTGGTTGTCGTAAGTGGCTTGTCTGTTGATGAAGACAGGATGAGTTTATACTTGGCAATGACCGATTGCCATTGCTTGCAGATCAAGTTCTTGCTGCAGAGCATGTCAAAGAAGAATGCCACACGTCTGTTGCTTCTCGCCTTTAGCTGCTTGCTGACTTGACACGAGAAGAGTTTTCGCATATCCTCTTCCGACACATCGGCCGAGAACAAATGAACCTCATTGGCATGGCGCGCAATGAGGTTCAACTGAGTAGAATCAAAGTAACATTGAAAGTCCTGTTTCGGTTTGGTGTCTTGTGCTGTTTGTAATATTGACGGTGGTTTACCATGGAGATACTGACCGTTTGGAGGTGGCTCCGTGGTGTTGAACTTGTGATGAAGAGCCTTGTAGTCATGATACTCGAAATCCACTTTGGTAAAGAATATGACTACCAAGTCCTCACGTTCTTCAAGAAACTCCTCCATGATGTAGAAGTTCTTCTTGTGCTCGTTCTTGCCTGCCGCATACTGGCAGTCCGTATAGGAATGGCTGTTGAGAAAGTCCTTTTTGTAGCGGTGATACAGTTTACCGCATCCTATGACTTCCGTCTGATAGCACTCGTGGGCTTCCTTGAAGAACAGCCATAGTTTGTTGGTACCGCAAATGCCACCTACACCATTAGCGAAGGTGCATTCATTGCATTGGGGTAAAAAGAGAGAACGAGGAGTCGTCTCGTCCTTGGTTGTTTGATGTATTGTTATGTTCCATTTTTATTCTTCGAACGCACTGTCCAATAGGGAAACAGCCTCGTCCTTTTTCTTGTTGATGATTTTTGCGTAAATTTGTGTCGTGCGCACCTCCGTATGACCGAGAAGTTTGCTCGTAGTATATAGGTCTGCGCCCATGGTCAGCTCCATCGTGGCGAACGTGTGTCTTGAGACATGGTAGGTCACATGCTTGCTGATACCTGCCGCACGGCTCCATTCCGGGATGCAGTCGTAGTTCTTGCTTGGCAGTGTTGGAAACACATTGTCCTCGTCACTTGCAGATCCACGCTCAGGCATCCAACGAAGGGCTTGCTTGTTGAGAGGAAGATAGAGAGGCTGCTTGGTCTTGTACTGCAATATCTCAACTCGTGTCTTGTCACCCTCGGTGATGATGTTCTTCCACTTCAAACTCTTCACGTCACTGATACGGAGTCCGCAGAAGCATGAAAACAGAAACGCCGCCTTGATATCCTCACGCTTGCAAGGAGTGTCAATCAGTCTTTTCACCTCGTCAACGGTCAGATACTCTCGCTTGGTGCCGCCACCTTTCAGAACATCCATGCGAAGACGCAATACGGGATTGTCGTCCATTATCTCTTCCTCAATAGCCATATTGAAGGCTGCTTTGAGGCATTTGAGATAGTTCATCACCGTGGATTTGGATGGATGGGTGTGCTTGTAGGTGATATAGTCATTCAACAAGAACACCATGAAACCATTGCAGTATTCCTTGGTCATCTCTGCGAGTGTCACGTTTGGCGAATGTTCTCTCACTGCATTCAGCACGCTGTTTACCCAGTTTCGGGCAGATTGTCTTCCTCGCTCCACTTGTGCGTCACGGAATATCTCCAACCAATCCACAAGTCGCATTTTGATTCTCGACTTGTCTTTGAGCCCTGCGATGCCGTTAGTGATACTCATGATGCGTTGTGCCTTGATGGCATAGACCGCTTGCATCGTCTGCTTGTTCTGCTCCTTGGCAGCTGCGTCAACCTCTGGAATGAGATAAAGGCGCAGATAGTCGTAGGTTCGGCGACCATTGACATTGATGGATAGATAGACCGACTTGTTGCCGTTGGCAAGTTCCTTGAAGCGGATTCTCACAGGCTCCTTGGTCTTGGAATTTCTTTTGCGCTCAGTCTCGGCAACGGCAATCTCCGTCTTTACCTTTTTGGTGGCAAGATACTCCTTGTATTTGTCCACGTTGGCATCGGGATCTTCTCCATGTGGTTTGTAGCCTCTTCTGCCGACACGCTTCTCAAAGGTTCCGTCCTTCAATGCCTTCATGCGTTCTTTGGCCTTTTTCTCAGCTTCTTTCCAGATTTCCTTGTGTTTCTCCTCGCTGTCATCCTTACGAAGGTAAAGACCGACCGACTCATAGGCACGTTGCTCCTTACCATAATATATATCAAGGAAGAGGGAACGGTCTCCATTGCGCATCTTGCGACTACGGACTATCACAGAACTGGTGTATTCCTCAACTTTCTCCACTTGGTTCAGCTCGTCAGACGGATCCGTGGAAGTCTCTCCGTTGACAACCTCTCGCATCTTGCGTTCTTTCAGACGCTCTGCGGTTTCCATGACCAAGGCATTATTCTGCTTGTCAGCCTCGGTAATCTCTGGATTGATGTAGAGCTTCAGAAACTCGTACTTGCGCTCACCATTATAATATATGTCGAAGTAGAGCGACTTGCTGCCGTTGGCAAGGTTCTTGAAACGAAGAGTGACAGCTTCACGCTTGTTGGGTCTGCCTCTATGTTTTTTGATTGTTCCATCTATGGCTCTGTCCTCACCGTCATCGTCAATAAACTTCCATTGGTGTCCTTCTCTGCCCGAAACAGCTCCGACGACTTCGTTTGTCTCACTTTCCTTTCCCTTGGCACTTTTGCCGTTTTTAGCACTGCCGACTTTTTCCTTCTTGCTTACTCGTGCGGTCTTCTTGCTTGCAGTTGTTGTAGAAGCAGGATGCACCAAGGAAGCCTTCACTGTTTCCAACTTTCCCGACAGGATTTCTTGCACTCGTTGGTTCTTGATAGCTTCTGCCTTCTGCAAGGTCTCGGCATTGACAGCCTTAGCCTTGTCATCGTCCTCAGGAAGCAGATAAAGCTTCAAGAACTCATACGACCTCTTTCTACTTTTGTAAGTGTCGAGATAAATCGACTTTGTGCCATTCGCCAAATCCTTGTAGCGTATGCGCACAGGTTCATTGTTACTTCTCATGTTACTTTGTTATTTATTCTACTTATTGTTATTTTGCGAGATTTGTTACTCACGGTGCAAAGATACGAAAAATAATTGGATTTGTTACTCAAAACGAGAACCAATTACGAACCATTAACTATAATAAATAATGAAATAAAATAGTAGAGTAACAAATAAATAACAAAATACATATCATGCTAAACACCTGCCATATGCTGTGTATATTAGCATTTACGCACAATTTCTTATCATTTCAAATGTTGCATGAGATTTGACGTTGCTTGTACGCTTGTATAGGTAATGCGGGTATTGTCTGCTTGCTACGTCCGT
>OHTC01000718.1_pt1 | contig 15438 bp, 14 predicted proteins | sample 1578801 | NCBI WGS metagenome assembly OHTC01 (sample SAMEA3879556, study PRJEB24766) | human gut metagenome | biome: human-associated habitat; feature: feces | place: USA | collected 1985/1987 | reverse complement strand
TCAGCGCGGCGCACTTGTCTATGACAAGCACACGCCGTGGTGTCAAAGTTGCATAATTGGCAATTTGTTTTTGCGTTCGCAAAGATTTTCTTTCAATTTGCATTGCGTTGTGATATAATAATCTCAATCGATGATATCGGAGTGCGATTATATGGCGATCAGCTACAAAAAACTTTGGAAATTGCTTATCGATAAAGATATGAGGAAGGAAGATTTGCGCTTAAAAGCAGGCATCTCTACCAATACCATGGCTAAACTCGGCAAGAACGAAAATGTCAATACGGATATACTCGTAAAAATCTGCTCTGCGCTCAATTGCGATATCGCAGATATCATGGAAATTACGGAGGAAAGATAATGCCGAACGAACTTCAATTTGTTTTATACAATATTGACAAAGAGGATATAAAGGTCAAAGTTGCTATCAAGGACGAAACCATTTGGGTCACACAGCGCGGTATGGCAGAATTATTTGACTGTACGTCTGACAATATTTCTCTTCATTTGAAAAATATATATGCGGATGGAGAATTGTCAGAAATTTCAACTACCGAGGATTTCTCGGTAGTTCAATCAGAAGGGTCGCGCCAAGTGACAAGGAGTGTTCGCTTTTATAATCTCGACGCTGTTATCTCCGTCGGTTATAGGGTAAATTCTCACCGTGCAACACAGTTCCGCATTTGGGCAACAAGCGTTTTGAAAGAGTTTATCAAAAAGGGCTTTGTTCTGGATGACGAACGGCTCAAGCAAGGCGAAGCTGTTTTCGGCAAAGACTATTTCCGCGAACTTTTGGAAAGGGTTCGCTCCATTCGTGCAAGCGAGCGCAGAATATGGCAGCAGATAACGGATATTTTTGCCGAATGCAGCATTGACTACGACAGAAATTCCCCTGTTACGCAAGAATTTTATGCAACGGTGCAAAACAAGTTCCACTATGCGATCACGGGACAAACCGCAGCGGAAATCGTATATGCTAAAGCAGACAGTTCGAAAGAACACATGGGACTTACGACATGGAAGAATTCCCCGGACGGCAGAATATTAAAGTCCGATGTAACGATTGCGAAAAACTATCTCGATGAAAAACAGATACGCAGACTGGAAAGGACGGTTTCGGGCTTCTTTGACTATATCGAAGACCTGATCGAGAATGAAAGGACATTCACGATGCAACAGTTTTCCGAAGCGATCAATGCCTTTTTGGAATTCAGACAATATAAGATCCTCCAGGGCAAAGGCAGCGTTTCGAAGGCAGATGCCGAGCGCAAAGCGACAAGCGAGTATGATATTTTCAATAAAACGCAACAAATAACTTCCGATTTCGATCAGGAAGTCAAAAAATTATTAAACGAAAAATACGATAAATAGAATGTTTAAGGTATATGTAAAATATGGAAAGAACCGAAGTCGATATAAAAGAAAATTCAGTAATGGAGTTTGATGCTGAGCTTCTTGCTATCCTTTTGCAAGACAAAAATTCCGGGAAAAATATAATTTGGGCTACTGACAATTATATTACAAATGGATTCGGCTACGGAAGTGCGGATGAGATATCTTTGTATCTAATTACAGGGAAAAACGGCGGTATTATTAAACCACGTACCGAAAAAACAAAAAAAGAGCAGCAAATACGTATTAAAGATAAAGCTGAAGTTTTTACACCGTCTTGGGTTTGCAACAAACAGAATAATCTTGTTGATAATGCTTGGTTCGGACGTGAAAATGTTTTTAATTCTGAACACGAAAAAACATGGATAACAACAAAAGGAAAAATAGAATTCCCTACTGCAGACGGAAAAGTTTGGGAAGATTACGTTGCGGCAAATCGTTTGGAAATTTCATGCGGAGAAGGGCCCTATTTGGCAAGCAGATATGATACGGTTACCGGAAAAGCGATTGCAATAAAGAATAGAATCGGTTTGCTTGACCGAAAGTTGCGTGTCGTATCGGAAAACGTATCAAGCGAAGCCGAGTGGTACAAATGGGCAAAAAAAGCTATACAAAGTGTTTACGGATATGATTGGCAAGGCGATAATGTTTTGCTGACGAGAGAAAACTTGCTATACACTTTTATTGATTATTATGTGGCTAAGTTCGATGTTTATCCTATAAAGGAATACCTGAGAGAAATCGCCGAGATACTGTCATGGAATATATGGCAGATGGATGGACTTAAATTCGTTATACCGAACAGTTGCCATAATGAAAAAATCGTAGAATATTTGATATGGGGTGAGGAAACCCATGAGGAATATTGCGAGGGGTGTAGAAAGAATAATCGAAATAAGCATAACGGAATTTACTGTTATATAATGGACTGGGAAAAAAACAAGCGAGTTAAGTTTGTCAACCTTATCGGGGGAAGAAAAAAATGAATTCATTTGAAAAGACATTTGAGTACAAACTAATTTACGTTTTTCGCATAAATGACAAAGCTCATGAGGGCTTATTGAAAATCGGTGAAGCTACATGCAATACAGACAAAAATCCGGACGAGATTTTGCCTAATTGCAATATGCTTAATGTGGCTGCAAAAAAACGTATTAACCAATACACCACGACCGCTGGTATTGCCTACGAGTTGTTATATACCGAACTTGCAAGACACTATGTAACAAAAAACGGACAAAGAAAGTTAGAAGCGTTTAGCGACCACGATGTACATAAAGTTTTAGAGCGCACAGGTATAAAGCGTCATTATTTTGATACTCAAAACAAGGCAAATGAATGGTTTAAGGTTGATTTAGAAACAGCGAAAAAAGCTATAAACGCCGTTAAAGAAGGACGTTCTTCTCTGTTGTCGTCTGAGGTAAGCGAAGGAAAAAGCCCGATAATTTTCCGTCCCGAACAGGCCGATGCAATCCGTAAAACGATAAAGCAGTTCAAGACGGGAAATCAAATGTTATGGAATGCGAAAATGCGTTTCGGGAAAACGCTTACCGCTCTGCAAGTGGCGAAGGAATGCGAATTTAAGCATATTTTGATATTGACGCACCGTCCTGTTGTCAGCGTCGGTTGGTATGAGGATTTTGAAAAGATTTTCTATGATACCGACTACGTTTTTGGCTCAAAAACAAAAGGCGAAGATATAAACAATCTTATAGATACGGATAAAAAATTCGTTTATTTTGCTTCTATGCAAGATTTGAGAGGTTCTGATGCCGTCGGTGGAAAATTTGATAAAAACGATGAGATTTTCTTAACCAAATGGGATTTTGTAGTGATTGATGAAGCTCACGAAGGTACTCTGACTAAACTTGGACAAGCCGTTATTGATACAATAAATGAATTCAGCGATAGTCCGAAAATTTTGCGTCTTTCAGGTACTCCGTTTAATTTGCTTGATAAATTCAAAGAGGAAGAAATCTATACTTGGGACTATGTAATGGAGCAACGGGAAAAGGCTGATTGGTATAATAAGCGCTTCGGAGACCCTAACCCCTATGCAGCGCTTCCTGAGCTTCAAATTTTTACATATAATTTAGACAAGCTTATTCCGGGATTTATTGATGTTGAAGACGGAGCGTTTAATTTCCGCGAATTTTTCCGTACTTGGACGGGCAATGTGCAAAAAGATTTTAAACCTATGCCCGATGGTGTCAAAGTCGGTGAATTTGTACACAAGGAGAGCGTAAAAAGGTTTTTGGATCTCTTGTGTCGATCTGATTCGAAAAGTAATTATCCGTTCTCAACACAGGAATATCGTGAATATTTCCGTCACTCTCTTTGGATGGTTCCGGGAGTGAAAGAAGCAAGAGCGCTTAGCGCTTTGCTCAAAGAACATTCCGTATTCGGTTCCGGTGCGTTTAATATCGTCAATGTCGCAGGCAGCGGTGATGAGGAAATCGACTCAAAAGACGCGCTCGATGCCGTGCGACGCGCATTTGGGGATAATCCCGATGAAACATATTCCATCACCCTCTCCTGCGGAAGATTGACGACCGGCGTCACGGTGCCCGAATGGACTGCTGTGTTTATGCTTGCAGGGACATTCTCAACGTCGGCGTCGAGCTACTTACAAACAATATTCAGGGTGCAATCTCCCGCAAATATCAACGGCAAGGTCAAAGAGCGCTGCTGCGTCTTTGATTTTGCCCCGGACAGAACGCTAAAGATGGTCGCGGAGGCAGGCAGACTCTCAACAAAGACAGGCAAAACCGATAATGACCGTAAAATAATGGGAGAGTTTTTGAATTTCTGCCCCGTGATTTCGGTGGACGGTTCAAGCATGCAGCCCTATAACGTGGACAGGCTCTTGCAACAATTAAAGAAAGCATATACCGACCGCGTCGTTCGCAACGGATTTGACGACAGGCATATCTACAATGACAATTTGTTGAAGCTGGACGACATCGAACTTGCGGATTTTGAAGCATTGAAGAAGATCGTCGGCGCAAGCAAACAAACGGAGAAAGTCAAGGGGATCGACGTCAACAATCAGGGATTTACCGACGAAGAATACGCCGAAATCGGGCGTATAGAGGCAAAGCCTAAAAAGGACCGTACCCCCGAAGAGATCGCTCTTTTGGAAGAGAAGAAGAAAAAGAGGGACAATGCTCAAAAAGCAATGTCCATCCTTCGCGGAGTGTCCATAAGGATACCGCTGCTTATTTACGGTGCCGAAGTCCCCGTGAACAAAGAGATCACGGTCGATAATTTCGTGGACCTGATCGACGACTCTTCTTGGAATGAGTTTATGCCTACCGGCGTGACCAAAGTGACTTACAAGAAGTTTTCAAAATACTACGAACAAGATGTGTTTGTCGCGGCAGGCAGACAGATAAGAAATATGGCTTTGGCGGCAGACGAATTGTCGCCCGATGAACGAGTGAAAAAGATCGCCGCTCAATTCGCCATGTTCAAAAACCCCGACAAGGAAACCGTGCTTACGCCGTGGCGTGTCGTCAATATGCACATGAGTGATTGCCTCGGCGGATATTGCTTCTACAACAAAGATTTCACGGATACGATCGAGGAGCCGCGTTTTGTAGACCGCGGCAAAGTCACCGAGGAAACGGTCGCCAACACCGAAGCGCAGATATTGGAGATCAATTCAAAAACGGGCTTGTATCCTCTCTACGTGACTTACAGTATTTATCGCAAGCGGTGCGCAGAAGTCAAGCCCGAAGAACTGACCATCGAAAAGCAATACGAGATGTGGCAAAAAACCGTCGAGGACAACATTTTCGTCATTTGCAAAACGCCTATGGCGAAGGCTATCACTCGCCGCACGCTTTTAGGATACCGCAAGGGTAAAATAAATGCACATGCCTTTGACGACATCATTATGCAACTTAAAGAAAAACCCGAACAATTCAAAGAAAAGGTTCTAAGAGGACGTTTTTGGAACAAGGAGAACAAACAAATGAGATTTGATGCAGTAGTTGGCAATCCGCCGTATCAATTAGTTAATGGCGGCGAAGGGAATGGAGCGGATCCCGTTTACCATTTATTTATTGATGCAGCTTGCTCTATGTGTGATAGAGTTACTTTTATACATCCTGCTAGATTTTTATTCAATGCAGGTAAAACGCCTAAAGAATGGAACCGTAAAATGTTGGCCAATGAGCATTATAAGGTGGTCGATTATTGGGCTGAAAGTTTTGACGTGTTTCCAACTGTAGATGTAAAAGGCGGTATAGCAGTAACATTGTATGACAGAAATCAAGTATTTGGAGCCATAGGAATTTATACTGCATATAAAGAATTGCGATCGATTTTGAAAAAAGTAATGAAAAATGATTTCGTTACTTTTGCAGGGCTGGTTTATCCTCGTGACTTATATCATTTGACTGAAACATTATATAAAGAAAATAAATGGGCGGAAAATCGTCAAAGCAAGGGACATCGCTATGATTTGGGATCTAATGTCTTTGCAGTATTTCCTGAATTGTTTTTTGATCAATGTCCAAATGATTCAGATGACTATGCTCAGATATATGGTCGTAAAGGTAGTGAACGAGCATTTAAATGGATTAAACGTAAATATCTCAAAACACCTGATAATTTCGATAATTATAAAGTATTTATTCCTAAATCAAATGGTTCAGGAGCTATAGGAGAGGTATTATCTACGCCCGTTGTCGGGCAGCCCGTTGTCGGGCATACCGTAACATTTTTGAGTGTTGGTAAATTTGAAACATTAGCAGAAGCAATCGCTGTACTCAAATATATAAAGAGTAAATTTGCAAGAACATTGCTTGGAACATTAAAAGTTACACAAGATAACCCGCGTGAAACATGGTTAAATGTTCCTCTTCAAGATTTTACTGAAAAATCTGATATTGATTGGAGCAAATCGGTGGCGGAAATTGATCAGCAACTGTACAAAAAATACAACCTTTCTGACCAAGAAATCGCTTTTATCGAATCGATGATAAAACCTATGGAGTGAAAATGAGCAGTATAGCAGTAAAAAAAGTCCAGGCGCTTGAGGCTTGTGAAAAGGTAATTAATGGTATAGAAGACGGAGAACTTTCTATTTCATCAGCTCTGTTATTGTGTAAAAAAATTGCACGTCTTGTAAATGACCAAGAAGGATTACAATGGTTAAATTATGAAAATAGTGGCTATCCCAGAAGTTCCGACGGAAAAATTCTTCATGAAGCATGGCAGATTGCAGCTAATCATGGCAGGGCTTATCAAAAAAAAGATAAAAAGGACAATTACATAAAGGTGATTTTTACAGAATTATGTAATGAATTAGAATCTTCCATTGATAATGGGAAAAAAGCCATAGGCAACTATACTACTCAAGGGTATTCTGTTTCAGGCGATAAAGCCTATATTGCGACAAATGCAATGGCGAATAACGTTGCACAAAGCACGAATGCATTGCTTAATTTCATTCAAACTAATGAAAAAAGACTTTCTATTCTAAAGGCACAATATTATGATTATGCTGTTAAATGGCAAATTGAACTTCAATTCGGGAATACTGCGAAAGTTGTGTTTGAAGAATATCAAACAAATGTTGATAATTATTTTACTTCTATGCCAACTTCAACGCTTCAAAAACTTAATGCTATTGAAGATTTAATGGAGGATGGAAATCCAGAACGTTACGCTCAGGTTCTAACATCTTGTCGTAGGCTTTGGAATGAAACAGCAAAATCATTATTTGCTGAAATATTACCTAACCACACTGAAAAGATGTATAAAACCAATTCAGGCAAAGAAATAGATGTTTCGGGAGACCACGACAATAACAAATTATCGGCGGTTATTGAAACACTTCAATCTAAAGCGGCAAAAAATACTCTTGTTGGTAGTGAGACAATATACTTAATTGATTGGATGGAACAAATTAACAATAGGCAAAGCGCAGGCGTTCATTCTGAAGTTACCAGAGAAGAAGCAATGCAATGCATTATTCATACCTACATAACTTTAGGCGATATACTCTCATTGAAAAATTCTATTAAGAAACAACCAATATAATTAACGATATTTCAGAAAAGTATAGAATCCGATAGAAAAAACAACAAATCTATCATTGAATATAAGATAAAATCACCGGGGATAAAATATGGATAAAAAAATAAATCAAAATGAGTTAAAAGCTATTTGTGCAATTCTAGCTGACACTAATAATGGATTTAGTAAGACAGAATTAAAAAAATTTTTATCTGACAGTAATATAAATGCTGTTGATGATGGCTCTTATAATAATGGAATTACATACAAGATTGGCTTAAATAAAAAAGATTGGCTATATAATTGTTTTGTGACAGAAATAAATAATAGCAACTCTTTTGATTGTGTATTTCGATTTATAGAAACAGCGTTAAATCCGATTTCATATACAGTGATGGACAAACGTACTAAATATTATTATTTAGTAGAAGAAACGAATAAGGTTTTATGTTTACTTGGACTAGAAATAAATAATTCAGGAAAAATAGTTTTTGTTAAAAGAGCAAATAATTTAGAGGAAGTAGATGAGCGAGTTAATCATTTACAAAAAAAACTTTATGAAAGGTCGATACATAGTGAAGTATATAAATATTGTATAAAAGATTATTTAAGAAAAGATTTTTTTGATGCTGTATTTGAAGCGTCAAAAGGTTTGGCGCAGAGAGTGAGAGATATTACAGGGTTGGGTGCAGATGGAAGAAAGTTGTTTGAAACAGCTTTTTCTCAAAATAATCCTTATATTTTTTTTAATGGATTAAGCACTGAAAGTGAGAAAAATGAACATAATGGATTAAAGGAACTATTAAATGCTATATTTCATTTAGTAAGGAATCCTGAAGCACATACACCTAAAATTAATTGGCACATAGATGAAACAAAAGCGTTGGATATCCTTACACTTATATCTTTCGCACATAAATATTTGGATGAATGCCATAAAATGCCCAGTAAAGCATAGAAATTAAAGGAGCATTCGTAATAATCATAATTATGATATAATCCTTCACTGTCCGCAAACCTGCACAGTCAGCCCTTGACTCCGGGGCTGACTTTTGCTATAATGCGGACACGATAATGGGTACGGTTTTATTTTGTATTTGAGGCATCATATGATAGTATTAAATTCGGACACTCTTGAAAGGGTAGCGCAGTATAATATTGATTATCAAATAGAAAACGGGAGAACGCCGAGTTTCAAAGAAATCATGCAGGCGCTAAAATTTGGTGGAATAAATTCTAATAGTCAGTCCAGCAAAAACAGCAGGAATTAAAAACATTTATAAATCTTATATAAATGCTAAAAACGAATTGGACGCATATAAAATCAAAACGACCAGCTCAGCTGGTCGTTTGCTCATGCAGCCCTGCTGCATATTCCGAGCCAAGCCCAAAGGGCTTGATGAGGATCCGCCAGCCGCATTAGTTTTCACGCCGCCACTAAAGTGGCTGACTTCCTGCGTTATTTTACCGGCTCTCCCGTGAACGGGTCTATAAACTCTTTTATGCTTATTTGCTCATACTCTTTATCCTGGCGCAGCTGATTGGCTATGTACTCTCGTATAGCTTTTTCATTCTTCCCTACCGTGTCTACGTAATAGCCCCTGCACCAAAATTTCCTGTTGCCGTATTTGTATCTCATGTTGGCATGTTTCTCGAATATCATTACTGAACTTTTGCCCTTCAGATACCCCATGAAACTCGCCACAGATATTTTAGGCGGTATGGACACAAGCATATGTATATGATCCGGACATGCTTCCGCTTGCAATATTTCCACGTCCTTATACTTACATAACTTCCTGAATATTTCCCCGATTTCTTTCTTCAGCTTGCCGTATATTACCAGCCGACGATACTTTGGGGCAAACACCAGGTGATATTGACACCGCCATTTTGAATGTGCTAAACTTTCTTCGTCCATATGGATACCTCTCGTGTGTTTTATTTGCGGCTTGCGAATCCGCCTTTATTATACACGAGAGGTTCTTTTTTTCTACTCACCGCTAAAGCTATTCCTGCCTCACCAGCTTAGCTGGTGGTTATTCCACAATATAAAACGCAAGCTGAACTTTATCGGTTCGGCTTGCGTTTTATTTGGTACACCCGACAGGAGTCGAACCTGCGACCTTCAGAATCGGAATCTGACACTCTATCCAACTGAGCTACGGGTGCGTAAGTGCGGCAAGTGCGGGACTGCCGCAGAAGCATTCTTATTTTAGCCGTTGGAGGGTGGATTGTCCAGCGTTTTGGGAAAATGCGGAACGCGGGCGTAAGGAGGCGCGGCGGGGTAGCGAGGAGAGATTAAAACGTAACCCGCGGCGGCGAGGGCGGCAATTGCCGCGGCGGCAAGGTAGGCTGTCCACATACCGACTGTGCCGACGGCGCGGGGCAGGGTGAAGGCGAGCGGCACGAACGCGAGGAAATGGGCGGCGTAAAAGAATGTCGAAGAAAGTCGTTTCCCTTTTGCCTGCAAGGTGGCACCGAGCAGCAGCGGGAATGGGAGCAGAACGAGGGAGGCGGCAACGAATCTTAAGCCCGTTGCGCCGTAGGAGATTACTGCGGAATCGTCGGTGAATATGCCTATCAGGTGTTCCGGAATACATTCGGCAATCAGGAGCGCGGTCAGCGCATACGCGGCGGCGACGACGGCGCACAACCTGACGGTCTGTTTTACGCGGCGTTCGTTGCCCGCACCGTAATTGTAACCTACAATGGGGGCAAGCGCGAAGCCGAGGGCGGTGAAGGGAACGGCGGCATAAGTTGCGAGTTTGCCGACATATCCGAATGCGGTAACGCCGAGAGCGCCGTCTATTTTGCTGATTTGATAGTTTGCCAGCGTGAAAAGCAGCGATAAACTGCCCATTTGTACGAGTGACGGTACGCCCACGGAAAGTATGTCCGCGACTTTCGCAAGGCGCGGACGGGCATTTTTCAACGTCTGCGAACTGAAGCGCGCAAAGAAAACGATTGACATTATAACCGAAGTAAACTGACAGGCGAGTGTGGCTGCCGCCGAGCCCGCAACTCCCCAGCCGAGAGCGAAGATGAAAACCGCGTCGAGTATTATGTTTACCGTTACGGGTATCACCCATATAAGAGCGGCGTAGCCGACTTTGCCCTCGGCGCGAATTATCGAGGAAAATCCTGTGGACAAAACGTTGCCCGCCAGTATGATTCTGAAATAGGTGCGGGCGTGCGGGCGTATGTCGCCCACAGCCCCGAAAAGGTCCAGAAGCGGTTCGGTGAATGCGAATCCCATTGCGGTGACAAGCAGGGCACAGGCGTAAAAAGTCGCCATTGCGGTAACCGTTATTTCTCCCGCCTCCCGACGTTTGCCTTCGCCCAGTCTGAGGGATACCAGGGTTGCCGCGCCGCCTCCGATTGCGGTCGAAACCGCGCCTTGCAAAAGAACGAACGGAAATACGGCGGATACGCCGCCCATAGCGGCGTCGCCGACTCCTCGGCTGACGAAAAGAGCGTCGATTAGGGAGTAGAGAGAGTTGAGAGCAAGACCTGCAAGTGCGGACAGCGCAAAGCCCGCGACCAGGCGTGGAATTTTGCCTTTGCCGAGTGCCTCGGAGGAATTTTCGCGGGCGGAATCTGCGGGTGAAGCCGAAAGGGAATCGGGTTTCATTTGCTTGACTTCAGAATCCTGAAAGCGTTCGAGTAAAGGAAGGCGGAACTGAAAACGTTGCGCCACCAGCCGAACATAAACGGAGTGTAGCGATAGTACTTCTCGACTTCCTGAATGAGCGCAAGATATGCTGCCGCGACGGCGTATCGGATTTTGATTTCGCGGGTTATAGAAATCGGAGAATCGGATTGGCGGTTATATGCCGCGAAACTTATGCATTTGTCGTCCAACTTCTTTGTCATTTCGAGGCACACGAAGTCGGCGACTCGGTCTCCACGGAAAGAACGTTCGGGGTCGATGAGGCATAAACCGCCGCCGTCCGCGGGCAGGAACACGTTTGCCGACCATAGGTCGAAGTTGACCATACGGCATTCGGCTTTTCGCAGGACGTCTGCGTAAAGGTCTATGTAGCGGAGCAGTTTTTTGCCGCGGCGGGAACTCTTTTTCTTGTCGGAGGCGTCGGCAATAAGGTCGCACACCATAGCGCGTATCGCCGAGTGCCAGTCGTCGTGCTCTTTGCCTTGCACGTAACCGAATTTTTCGCAGTGCACATTGTTGAGGCGGGCGGCAAGCCCGGCAAGCAGTTCGGTTGCGGCGCGGTCCATATTGCCGATAGCGTCTGTCGTCGGGTGCACGCCTTCGATTTGAGTCATAATAAACCAGTCGGCGGGGGCGAGAGTGCGCGAAAAATCGGAATATATCACCGTCGGCACGGCAACGGCGCCCGATTTCGCTATCGCATCGTACCAGTAAACTTCCGCCTGCATCATATTCCGCTCGTACCGCAGGACGGGCGTGGAGGCGGACGGCGCGATTTTGAGGGCGTATTTTTTTGCACCCGCCGTTACCGACATCACGGTGTTGAATTCTCCCGCGCCGAGCGGCTCGGCGTGTTCGGGAGCGGGCAACCCCGCTTTGGCGAACATTTCCGTTATAAGGGCGAAATCCGCCTGAAATTTTGTTCTGCTTTTCATATATATCCCCCGTTGTCGGGCGCTGTCGAAAGTGCGGCGGCTGGAAATCTGCCGATTATACGTTTTCCCGACAGTTATATGTTATCCCTATGTACGGAAAGTTTATATCATAAATAAAATATAAATATCATAAATACGATGTTTTTCGGCGGCGTGTGTTATAATGCGTTGCGGAGGAGATTATGGGACGCAGACCTATAAAAATAAACGTGCTGCCCGTCGGAGCGGTGAACGGACGGCGAGAATCGGGACAGTTGCACACCGCATACGAAACGGAGACGGCTTTTTATTCCTGCATAAGGGCGGGTGACGTGCAGGGCGTGGAAAAGTTTATGGGCGAGTGCCTGCGCGGCGGAGTTTTCGTCGGCCGAATGTCGCTGGACGCGCTGACTCAGGCAAAATATTTTGCGGTATGCTGCGTTGCAATCGCCTGCCGCTACGCGATAGCGGGAGGAATGGACGAGACGGACGCATACACGTACAGCGACGATTGCATAATGAGGGTGGATAAAATGACTGACCCCGAGGAGATAGTCGCATATCTCACCGAGCGCGCCACGGATTTCGCCGCAAAGGTGGCGGAGTGCAGTGCGGCGGCTCATTATCCGCCTGCGGTGCGTCGCGCAATGAATTATGTGAACAGGAGGCTGCACGAGAGAATCACTCTTGACGAGACCGCGGCGTACTGCGGGTTGTCCGAAGGGTATCTTTCGGCGCAGTTTCGCAAGAATACCGGGCGAAGTCTGTCGAGATATATCGTGCTAAGGAAGTTGGAAGCCGGCAAGGCTATGCTGCTCGGCGGATACCCCGTCGGGGAAGTGGCGTACGCGCTCGGATTTTCGTCCGAAAGTCATTTCATAAGCCGATTCAGGGAAGAATTCGACGTGACGCCCGCGGTCTGGGCGGCGGAAGAGCGTATGCGGGGGATTTTGCCCGAGAGCATATAAACAATCCGCGACAAGAGGAAGCGGGTGTGGTATAATCTTGTCATCAAACGGAGGAGCCGCAATATGCGCAGAAAAGACAGAGAACGCGACGGCGATTTCGCCCTGTCCGTAGCCGATAAGTGCGAGTGGGCGGTGGTGACGGTCGTCACTCCCGAAGGAGAACCGTACGGCGTGCCCGTCAGCGTTGTGCGTGACGGCGACAACCTTTATTTTCATACGGCGAAAGAGGGTAAGAAAATAGACGCGCTGAAAGCAGACCCCAGGGTGTGGGTCGTTTGCGTCGGTGACGTCGAACGCGCCGTGCATTCTTTCACTACCGGATACGAATCGGCAATGTTCGGCGGCGAGTGCAGAGAGGTTACGGACGAAAACGAGAAAGTGCGCGCTCTCCGGTTGCTGTGCGAAAAGTATACCCCTCAAAATATGAACAATTTCGACTCGGCGGTGGAGGCAAGTCTGCCGAGGACGGGCGTCTACCGCATAAAACTGTTGTCCTCAAGCGGCAAAGCCAAAGTGCTAAAACGCCAATAACGGGATTTGAAGCGTCGAAATCACGCGTTAAACACGCGTTTTGTAAAGGATATGCTATGAACGACGGAAAGAAAGAACTTGCGTTTCTCAGCAGAATAGTCAAAGAGGCGTGGAAAGCCTGCGGCGGAGCGGACCTGCATACGCGCGCCAAGGGCACTTTCGACCTTGTTACGGACGTGGACTTCGCTATGGAGAAATTCATTTCTTCGGCGATTGAAAGCGAGTTCGGCGGGGATTGCGTTGTCGGGGAGGAACTCAACCCGCTCCGCGAATTGCCCGCAGGCAGAAGTTGGACGGTGGACCCCGTAGACGGCACCGTCAATATGGCGCACGGGCTTCCTTTGTTCGGCGTTCAATGTGCTTTCTGCATCGACGGCACGCCACTTGCCTCGGTCATTTTCCTGCCGCGTTTCGACGAACTTTACACCGCGCTCAAAGGCGGCGGCGTAAGGCTCAACGGCGAGGCTGTTTCCGTGTCGAAAGCACCGCTGCGCGACGCCGTTGTCAGCGTTGGCGACTATTCTCACAGGACTGCGGCTCACGCGGAGAGGCAGGCACAACTGGTGGGCAAGGTGTACGACAAGGTTGCAAAACTCCGCCATTTCGGTGCGGCAAGCGTGGATTTCTCGTGGTTCGCCGCGGGAAGGACAAACGGTTTCGTTATGTTCACGCGCAATCTGTGGGACCTCGTGCCGGGCGTGTTGATGTCCGAGGAGGCCGGCGGCGTCGTGAGGTCCGTGAACGGGGGCAAATACGATTTCTCCGAAGAAGGCGTGGTTGTTGCCGCGACGGAGGAAATCGCGGACGAGTTCGCGGGAAGAGCATAGAGTTTCCCGCTCTCGCGCGCACGCGCGTACATTTTAATAAAGACTGAGTCGTCATCTGACGGAGCGGGAGGAGATATGAGCCTTTCCCAAAGTTTAAGAAACAAGTTGAACGAGATAGCGGGGATTATAGGTAATACGCCCGTCGTCGACCTCGGCGGCGGCGTGTTCGGAAAAGTCGAGGGAGATAACCCCGCAGGCTCCATAAAGGACAGAGCGGCGTTTTATATTATCCGTGACGCGTTGCTTTCGGGCGCGCTCTCGGAAGGCGCGCCCGTCGTGGAAGCGACAAGCGGCAATACGGGTATCGGGTTGGCTTTCGTCGGCGGGTTGCTCGGAATAAAGGTTATTCTCACAATGCCCGAAAGTATGAGCGCCGAGAGACGGGCAATGCTCAAGGAGTACGGGGCCGAACTGGTGCTCACTCCCGCTTCCGAAGGTATGAGCGGAGCGGTTGCGCGCGCAAAGGAAATCGTGTTGCGGCAGAACGGATTCTTCGCGGACCAATTCGGCAATCCTTCGTCGGTGACCGCGCATTTCGAGACGACCGCACCCGAAATTTTCCGCGATTTGCCCGACGTCGCCGCTATAGTCGCGGGCGTGGGGAGCGGCGGCACGGCGATGGGAATAAAGAAATATATTGTCGAGAAAGGGCGGAATTGCAAAGTTTATGCGCTGGAGCCTGCCGAAAGTCCTCTTATGAGCGCGGGACATTCCGCGCCGCATCTGATTCAGGGTATAGGGGCGAACTTCGTGCCTGCGATAGTCGACAAAACCGCCTTCGACGGTATCGTCACGGTGAAAGGCGAGGAAGCCGTCGCGGCGGTGGGAACTCTGTTCCGCGATTTCGGGGTGAAAGCGGGTATATCTTCGGGGGCGGCGGTGCTTGCCGCCCGTGCTCTTGCCGACAAGGAGGGGGGCAAGGTTCTGGCGATACTTCCCGACAGAGCGGACCGTTATCCCGAAGAATTGTATAAGTGAGATTCGGTGCACGAACCGTGTTGCAACCGCTTCCGTCCGAACGGAAGCGGTTTTCGTTTGTTAAAACGATGGCGCGTGGGGCAGGGCGGTCAAAGAGGGCGCGTGCGGTTTTTATTTACTTTGCGGCGGGG
>OHTC01000716.1_pt1 | contig 15529 bp, 15 predicted proteins | sample 1578801 | NCBI WGS metagenome assembly OHTC01 (sample SAMEA3879556, study PRJEB24766) | human gut metagenome | biome: human-associated habitat; feature: feces | place: USA | collected 1985/1987 | reverse complement strand
TTTATACTCGTCCGTTGTGCGCGACATGATCGACTATTCGCTGCGAAGCTGCGTCGAGCGCGGCGTGACCGTGCGCCGCTGCAAGAATTGCGGCCGCTGGTTTCCGCAGACCGGCCGCGTGAGCGCGGAGTACTGCGAGCGCCCGGTAAAGTACGGTGAGCAGCGCTGCCGCGAGATCGGTGCGTTCCGGCAGTGGACGAAAAGACAGACCGATGACCCGATTTTCAAAGCATACCGCAAGGAGTACAAAAAGCGCTTCGCGTGGATCAAAGCCGGGCGCATCTCCGATACGGATTTCTATGCCTGGAGTGAAAAAGCCAGAGAAGATAAGAAGAAGTGCGACCGGGAGATCATCTCGCTGGAGGATTTCCAGCAGTGGCTCCGCGACTCCAAAATATGAAAATACGCTGCCGGTAAGCTGTCGGCAGCGTATTCTTTGTCTATAGCGGAGAAAAATACAGTCCTTTTACGCAAACGTTTTCACCAGGTCGGAAAGCTTTTGCAAACGGAAATCCGAAAGCAAGGAATTTGCCGCGGAGCCGATGGCCGCAGCGTAGAAACCGCCGGCCTTTGCAGCCTTGTATGCGAGATAACCCATGTCATCTTGTTTTCAAAACTCATGCCTATATAATGCGCAGCGCTGCCATCGGCAGAGGCGGAAAGGGAAAGAGGCTTACAGAGATTTGCAGAAGGTGTCGATGCGGCGGAGCGCCTCACGGAGATTGTCATCCGAGCAGGTGTATGCGATACGGATGAAGCCTTCGCCGCATTCGCCAAAGGCGCTGCCCGGAATGCAGACGACCTTCTGCTCGTCGAGCAGGCGGTTGCAGAACTCGACGCTGCTCAGGCCGAAGCTGCTGATGTCGGCAAAGACATAGAACGCACCGTTCGGGCGGTTGCAGCGGATGCCGTCGATCTTGGCGAGGCCGTCGAGCAGGATGCTGCGGCGGCGCTCAAAGACCTGACGCAGCTCTTCGCAGAGCTCCGGATGGTCGAGCGCAACGGTCGCCGCGTACTGGCCGGGGGCGTTGGCGCAGGCGTTGAAGTTTTCCTGACACTTGGTCATGCGGTCAACGATCTCCGCCGGGGCTGCGACAAAGCCGATGCGCCAGCCGGTCATCGCATAGGACTTTGAAAAGCTGTTGACGATGACGGTGCGCTCTCTCATGCCCGGGAAAGACGCGATGCAGTGCGCTTCCTCTCCGGCGTAGAGCAGGGTGTTGTAGACATCGTCAGAGATCACCAGCAGATCGTGCTTCACGGCCAGTTCGGCGATCTTTGCCATCGTTTCGCGCGTCATAACGGAGCCGGTGGGGTTGTTCGGGGTGTTGATCATCAGAGCCTTGGTGTGCGGTGTGATGAGCTTTTCGATGGTCTCCGGCTGCATTTCAAAGTTATGCTTCAGATCCGTGGGGACGCGGACCGCCGTGCCGTCACAGTATGCGACCTGCGCCACATAGTTCAGCCACTGCGGATCCTGAATGAGGATTTCATCACCCTTGTTCAGCAGGATGAGGAACAGGAGACTCAGCGCGCCCATGCCACCGTTGGTGATGATGATCTCCGTGTTCGGGTCGTAGTGCAGATCCTTCAGGTAGGATTTTTCCGCGATGGCCTGACGGAACGAGAGCGTACCGGCGTTCGGCGTATAATGCGTGATGCCCTTGTCGAGCGCTTCCTTGCAGGCCTCACAGACCAGCTTCGGCGTAGGCATATCGGGTTCGCCTATGCCGAGGCTGATGACGCCGGTCATGGTGTTTGCGCGGTCAAACATGGCGCGGATTGCGCCCTGCTTCAGTGTTTTTGCTTTTTCATTGATCCATTCCATGATATTCTCCTGTTATCTCTGCACCCGCCCCGTGCCGTCGCCGCCCATGAGCTTTTCCACATCGGAAACGCTGACACGGTTAAAGTCGCCGATGACGCTGTGCTTCAGACAGGAAGCTGCAACTGCAAATTCGAGTGCGGACTGCTTGTCCTCATACTGGTTCAGGCCGTAGATCAGACCGCCCGCAAAGCTGTCGCCGCCGCCCACGCGGTCAATAATGTCGCGGATTTCATATTTCTTTGAGACATAGAAGTCCTTGCCGTCATTCAGGCACGCCGCCCAGCCGTTCCAGTCGGCACTGTGGCTCTCACGGAGCGTGATAGCGATGCACTTCATGTTCGGATAGGCTTTCAGGACCTTATTGCCGAGTGCGCGATACTTCTCACGGTCCAGCTCGCCGGACTCGACGTTCACATCGTCCACGGTGATCTCAAGGGACTTCTGCACGTCCTCCTCGTTGGCGATGGCCACGTCGACATACTTTGCGATCTCGCGCATGACCTCGCTCGCCTTCTTGCCGTACTTCCAGAGGTTCTTGCGGTAGTTGAGGTCGCAGGAGACGGTGATGCCGCGCTTCTTCGCCTCCTTGACGGACTCGACGGAAAGCTCCATCGCGCTCTCGCTGATGGCGGGCGTGATGCCGGTGATGTGGAACCACGCCACACCCTCAAAGGCCTTGTCCCAGTCGATATCGCCGGGCTTGGCCAGCGCAATGGCAGACCACGCGCGGTCGTAGACGACCTTGCTCGGGCGCTGGTTCGCGCCGCCCTCGAGATAGTAGATGCCCATGCGGCCCTCGCCCGTGACGATGCGCTTGGTATCCACGTCGAAACGGCGCAGCTCCGCCTTGCAGGCGTCCGCGATGGCGTTATCGGGCAGGACCGTCAGGAAAGCTGCGTCCTCGCCGTAGTTGGCAAGGGAGACGGCAACATTCGCCTCGCCACCGCCGAAGGTGGCTTCGAGCATCGGGGACTGGAAGAAGCACTCCTGTCCGGGCGCCTTCAGGCGCAGCATGATCTCACCGAAAGTCAGAAATTTCATCGTTCGTTCCTCCCTTACTTCTGCAGCAGGTGCACGGCGAAGCCGCCGAATTCCTGCTTGAGATACACCGCAACCATCTTCTCGCCCTTGTACTTGGCGGTGGACTCGTCAAGCGTGAAGCCATTCTTGGCAAGCTCCGCCGCCGCGCGGGGAATGGAATTGGTCTTGACCGCAATGTGGCCGTTTTTGCCGAGGTAGGGGCTCTTCATGACCTCCACGCCGCTGCCGGCGAAGTTGGAGCTGTTGCCCTCCTTCACGCCGAAGCCGAAGGCCGCGTCGAGCGCGCGGCACACCGCAAGGGACTCCTCCGCGTCGCCGGCGTTCACGCCGACGTGCGCGATCTCAAAGCCGAGCGCGGTCCTGCGCGCCTCCTTGCAGAGGCTCGTGATCTTGTCGAAGTTGTGCGCGGCGATGTCTGCCTTGGCGCACAGCCAACTGCCGCCGACGGCATGGATGAACGGCGCGGAGATATACTCGGCAAGGTTCTTGTCGTTCACGCCGCCGGTGGGGATGAACTTGATGCCGCCGAAGGGACCGGAGAGCGCCTTCATTGCGCTCAGGCCGCCGTAGACGTTCGCCGGGAAGAACTTCACGACCTTCAGACCGTGGGACATCGCGGCCATGATCTCCGTCGGCGTGACGCAGCCCGGGGTGATGGCGACGTTGTTCTCCACGCACCAGCTCACGACCTCGTCGCTGTAGCCGGGGGAAACGATGAACTTTGCGCCGCAGGCGACGGCCTTCTTGCACTGCTCGAGTGTGATGACCGTACCCGCGCCCACGAGCATGTCGGGGCATTCCTTCGCGACTGCCGTAATGGAGTCGGCTGCCGCCGCCGTGCGGAACGTAATCTCCATCACATCCACGCCGCCCGCAAGCAGCGCCTTAGCAGTCGGTACCGCGTCCGCCGCGTCGTCGAGCACGACGACGGGCACCACTGCTGCGTTATAGAGTCTTTCTAATATTTCCAAGTAAAAAACTTCCTTTCAATAGCCACCTTCAGCGGCCAAAGTCAGGTGGCAGAACACCGGTTTCCACCAACATATGAATCTTGATGCCAAGCATCAAGGTAAAGCCCGCCTCACTGTCCAAGATATCCTTTCCCAAAACCTGTGATATTTTATTTAGACGCGAGTAAAGTGTATTTTTGTGAATATACAATGCTGCGCATGTCGCAGAGGGTGAGGAATTGCTCTTCAAGTATGCCGTGAGAGTTGGGAAAAGATTTCCCCCATGCAGCTCATCATAGCGGAGAATGGGCACAATATTATCCGAATAGACCTGACAGAGCGGCGTCATATCCAGTTCATTCGACCGGTCAAAGAAAAAGCGCAGGATGCCAAGCTCGGAGAAAAATGTGGATTTACGGTCTACAGAAAGCTGTGAAACCTTCAGGGCCTTTGCCGCGTCAAAATAGCCATGACGCACCTGCTCGGTCGTCATGATGTCGCTCACACCGATCCCTTGATATTGCTCTTTGAAAAAGTTTCGGAACATCATCTCCAGAACAGAAAAAATATTCCGCTTTGTATCCACGATCTGCTGCGGAAGAAAGAGAATAAACTGATTCTTCCGTTCGAACATGAAGAACGAAACCGTGCCGAGTGCGGCAAGGACCTGATCATAGAGATTATTGAACTGCTGACTCACCATCAGCTCATAAAGATTATCCTGGAAATTCTGCGGACTGTGCGCCACAATCAGCACGCAGTAGGCGTCTGCGATCGGCTTGTTCAGAAGGCCGTATTTCTGCATCAGCTTTCGAAAATCAGTCTGATCCGATTCAATCAGCTCGTCGAAGATAAAATCATAATAGCGGTTGACCGTCTGCGCGATCGCATCGGACTTAATGATCTCAAATTTCAATGTTGCGAGAATCTGCTGAACTTTCATTCCCATTTCACGCGGCAGCACTTCAAACGAGCAGTCCGGTGCGATAAACAGATAGCCATAATAGCCGTTCTTATGGGGAATCGGGAAAATGAAAATACGACAGTTTTGCTGACGGCAATAGTCGTTGTCATACAAATATCCGCCAATTTTTGAGTGGTTTAAGCCTGCGGCCAACTCGCTGCAATAATTTTCCGGCCGGACACGGAACCCCTTAAGAGCCAGATTCCAGTCGAATACATCCTCGACATACAGCGGCGTGACAATATGGTTCTGCGGCACCTTTTTTTCAGAGTGTAAATGAAAATCCGATGTTGTAAATGCTACCGGGCATTTGAGCAGGTCCTCCGAAACCCTGATCAAATTCGCCTCCTCGTTTTTATGGGCAAGCAGCTCGTTGGAAAGTGTCTCCATCGTATCCAGCGAAAGCGCAGCCAGTTTCTGAATGTCGCTGAAAACGTACTGATAGCATTCTTCAATCACCTTGGAGATCGAGCAGGTGTCCGGAATAGCAAATACCGGCAGCGGAAGCATACCGTTTCCCCCGCTGAGCAGTGTGTCGCTCTCGTAAACGACAAGCGCGCACTGCGCCTTTGCCAATGCATTAAGCTGCTCCGACGTCAGTCTTCTCCGCGTATCGTGCGGAAAAAAAACCAATGCGTTGCGCAGGGCACTCTCTTTGTTTTTCTCCAGCTCATATACCACGATCGAATGAAGCACCATCTGTGCGGGCACAGGTGGAGAATTCTTTGACAGCGGAAGCATATGATTAACGACGAGCTCTTGAAGGAAAATATCCATGTGCACAACCCTTCCTTTTGAAATAGAATCCTTGCACATAGAATAGCGATATCTTCTGACATTTTCAAGAGGAGAGGCAAAAGTCGGTCGAATACGATGGTACTCGACCGGCTTTTCAGCGCATTGTTCTTCACACAGTCGGTACAAAGGATTTATTCAAGATTCCCTGCATCGTTACATGGGAACGGCACAGTTTTTCATATAAGGGCCACTGGTCCCGCACATCGGGCGCCACCGTCTCAAAATATGCTTTGACGGTGTCGCGCGCATAGTCATGCGCCACAAAGTGCGCCGGGTCATCCAGCAGCGCACGTACATCCTCCTGTGTTGCGTCTCGGTCAAGGAAAGCATAACCATTGAGAAAATCAAACGCCTGCTCACAATTCCATTTCCCGTCGTGCATATTGCGGGTGGCTTCCAGCTTTCCATAGCCGGAGATCTCACAGAAGCGGTGCCAAAGCGGCATCAGCTCCACCAAGCCTGTATCCAGGCCGGCCGGTTTGAAAATCAGCTCGCGTTCAAAATCAAGCTGCTGCTCCGTGGAATGCCCAAAGCACATGGAAATTGCATAGCGGGCGGAACCCTCCGTAAACGCGGAGGATGATGAGTACTGCGAAACAATGCCCATTTCGGGCCAGCAGGTATCGATCATGGTTTGCAGCCGCTTTTCAAAGAATGTCAGGTGTCCTGGCTCCATTTCATGTCCGATATAGTCCATCACGCGGTCAACAGTCCAGGGATAGAGAAGATTAAAGTTGCGTTCGTATTCAAGATGGTTGTAGTCATAGCCAAAGAGAATCGAGAGGAAGACCATGCTTTTGCTCGGCAGTTCACGTACTCGCACCCGCGGCATGCTGTTGCCGGTGATCTCCATGTTCTGCACGCTCAGGTCGTGGAACGCCTGCGTCGTTCCCTTCAGCACCGTGAGAAGGCTTTCCCGCGGGATGGCGATCTTCTCACGGAAGGCAAGCGCCTTTTCCCGTGCGCTCCCGCTGCCCGGAAGAGCAGCATCCAAATCCTCCATGATGGCATCAAAACGGCTGTAATCGTATGCCGGTGCCGTGAGGCCGTACAGCCCCTGCGACATCTGATCAAAGGACATTTTTTCTCCCAACAGCATCCGTGTGCGGACATTGAGATTATGTACATGCTCAATCAGATAATCGGTGCGCGGGAGCTCATCAGGACGTGCCTGTGCGCGGTAGCTCCGCAGATCGGATTCAAGCCGTGCCGATTCCACCGCAATATCGCCAAGCGACATACCGTGCTTCGCATCTGCAATTTCGTAATCTGGAATAATCTTATACTCACGGGAATAGCGCATATCCGTGCGCCGCCAGAACGGCCCTTCGGTGTACCACTCCAAATCCCACGGATCTTCTCTCGACTTACACAAAGTCATGTCGTGTAAACGCTGGGCGTAGGCGTTAAGAATTGCCTCAGTCATCATTTTACCTCCTTCCGTTCGATTCGTTTTTCCGATGCTGCAGGCAATAGTCTGCGATCTCGCGGCCGGTGGCGATCCAAACGTCGCCTGCGTCCTGCATCGCTGCAAGCAGCCGCTCAAGCATGAAAATGCGTCCCTGCTCGCCGCTTGCCTGCGGATCAAGCTGAAGGTTTAGGAGCGTTCCGAACCGGCGCGCGCCCTCCAACTCTGTCATCCAATTCTCCAGCACCTGTTCCATATTCGCGGCCCTCGCCTGCCCGGGAGGAATGGGCGGATCAAACGTAAAGGTGAAATAAGGCAAATCATACAGCTCCCAATGGATCGGCAGCTCCATCAATTCCGCCCCTGCGCGGACATAAGGAACATCATCGTCGCACAAAGAGCTGGAATAGATAAATCCAAGTTCCTTGACGATATGAAGCGTTTCTTCGGTGATTTCGCCCTCGGGCATACGGAAGCCGACCGGCTCATAGCCGGTTGCCACAGCAAGCGTTTCCTTTGCATGTGAAAGCACGCTACGCTGCTCTTCGGCGCTGAGATGGGCAAGATTCTCATGCTGGTCGCCGTGGCAGCCGATTTCGTGACCGCGCGCGGCAATTTCCGCCACCTGTTCGGGATAGCGCCGCGCCACCTCGCCGGGAATAAAGAAGGTCGCTTTGACGCCGGCCTGATCAAATGCATCGAGCAGATGCCGCAGTCCGAAGTTCATACCGGTTCGCCCAAGGCTGAGAATATCACCGGAATCCACATCAACATCGGGATAGTAAATGCGGCCGAAAAACTCCGCATCAAGGTTTACGCTGAGCATTGCCGCACAAACCTTGCCGTGCGGCCACACCAGTCTTTCAATCAGCATACGCCATTTCCCTCCTTTGCAGCAATAAAATAGCGGGCAATTTCCTCACAGGGAGCACACCAGACGTCTTTGTTCTCCGCAAGATACTCACAGAAGCGGCGGAACATCACCGCACGCCCCGGCGTTCCCGCAATCTGCGGGTGGAAGGCTGTCGAACCGGAGTTTCCGTAGCGTACAATGCCCTCAATCTCGTGTACCCAGTTACGATAGGCGTTTTCGTAGGGAGCGATACGCGGCATGCCCACAAGGACCTGCGGATAAGAATTGAGTACGGTTTGGACATAGTCATCCATCTGCTCGTCGCGGCAGGGAATATTGACCGCCTCGGTCGGCACACCTGCGATACGGTAGTAATCACAAGCCTCGCCGCTGATGCCGCAGCTGGAATACAGAAATCCGCCGTCGCTATACATCCAACGCTCGGTCTCAGGCAGCACAGCCCCCGTGGCACGAAAGCCGATAGCCTTTTTGCCCACATATTTCATGAATATACTCTGGCATAACTCGATACGTGCCCTTTGCTCTTCAAAGGTGGCGCCATACTCGCCGGTATGGTCAAGGCCATGATGGCCTATCTCATGCCCGTGCTTCTGAATCGTTTCTACCAGTTCGGGGTATTTCTGCACATTATTGGCCGGAATAAACCAGGTCGTCTTCAGGTCGAATTCGTCCAAAATCTCCAGTATCCGCAGCGCGCCTTTTTTCGTTCCGTATTGACCGATCGAAGGACCCTTGATGTAGGCATTGCCATTAGGCAATGCCCGTGTTTTATTGATCCAAATCGTTTCACCGTCCAGGTCAAAACCAAGAGCAAATGCACTCTTTGCCCCATTTTTCCATTCCATGACGTTTTCTCTGTTCCTTTCTGCCATATTTTATACCAGCATACGCTTGCCGCCGTTTGGCGCTACAATCTGTCCGGTGACATAGCTCGCTGCCTCCGACACTAAAAAAAGCACTGTATTCGCAACATCCTCCGGCGTGCCGATTCGTCCAAGTGGTGTTTCGCGGATCTCCTGCTCGATCATCTCAGGCGTATCGGTCAAACGCATCGCCGGGGTATCCGTCGTTGCAACCGGAATGACATTGACGTTGACATTGTATGGCGCAGCTTCTCTGGCAACAGAGGTTGTAAAACCGATCAGGCCGGCCTTTGCCGTCGCATAATGCGCACAATAGTCGCCACCGCCGATGGCGTAGCCGGAACTGATATTAACAATCTTTCCAGATTTCTGACGCATCATATAGGGAAAGACCTCTCGCGTCATATAAAACGCGCCGTAAAGATTAAATCGAATATACTTATCCCAGGATGCATCGCTGATTTCCTCAAAGCGCACAGACGGTTCACCGCCGCCGACGTTGTTCACCAGAATGTCCACCCCGCCGAACAGGCGCACTGTTTCCGCCACCACGCGCTTAACATCCGCTATCTGGAAAATGTCCATGTGGCAGTATTCCGCAGTCCCACCCTCGTCACGTATCAATTGAAGACTTTTTTGACCCTTCTCATCATCGATATCACAAAGCATGACCTTCACTCCGTAGGATGCCAGCGCACGCGCAATACCAAACCCGATGCTCTGTGCAGAACCGGTCACGATTGCCGTCTTGCCTGCAATGCGAAGATAATCCTTCATCACATCTCGCCCCTTTCCGATCACATCCATGCGCCGCCGTTCGGACAGAGGACCTGCCCCGTCACATACTCCGCCGCTTCCGATACCAGATACACGATCGCCGCAGCCTGATCCTCCGGTGTACCGACTCGGTACCAAGGAATGCCCTTTGTCTCATCCTCCCACGAACGGTCAGGTGAATGCGCCATACGGGTATCCGTCAGGCCGGTTCCGAGAGCATTGACATTGATGCGGTACGGAGCAAGCTCCTGCGAGAGCTCCTTAGCAAGTCCAAGCAGTCCGGCCTTTGCCGCCGCGTAGTGCGGATCCGAAAAGTCATACCCAAAGGCTGCGCCGGAACTGACCATACAGATCTTGCCATGTTTCTTTCTTGTCATATACGGCAGCACCTCATTTGTGAACATATAGGCGCTTGTCAGATTTGTGTTGATGAGTCGGTTCCACTCCGGGTATGTCATCTGGTCGAAGCGCACTCCTCCCCCGCAGCTGGCTGCGTTGTTGACAAGGATATCAACATCGCCGAAGGTTTCCACCGTTTTGGCGATCGTCGCCTGAATATCCTCCAGCTTTGTTACGTCGCAGGGGCTGAACACAGCATTTCCGCCGCGTGCAAGAATTTCCTCCGTCACACGGCGGGCGCTGTCTTCCTCGAGATCGCATACCATAACATTTGCTCCGAGATCGGCAAGCATAATTGCCGTTGCTCTGCCGATACCGTTGCCTGATCCGGTTACGATAGCGGTCTGTCCGCTCAAGCGGAAATAATCAAACTGCGCCTTTTGCACTCGCTCTGTCATCTTTGTTCTTCCTCCCCCGGCAAACTGCCGATTTCTTCATGTGGTTTATTTCTTTTTCCCCAAATACGAGGCGATGATTTCCTCATCAGCGGCAAGCTCTGCCCCCGTTCCGCGCTTAACGACGCGCCCGCGCTCCAAAACACAGGCGTGGTCTGCAATAGCAAGCGCCTTGCGCGCATTCTGCTCAACCAGCAGTACGGCAATGCCCTCCTGATTGATATTTTTGATGATCGACATAATATCGTTTACGATCAGGGGCGCAAGGCCAAGAGACGGTTCATCGAGCAGCAGGACCTTTGGTTCGCTCATCAGTCCTCTGGCGATTGCCAGCATTTGCTGTTCCCCGCCGGACATGGTTCCGGCCCGCTGTTCCTTTCTCTCATCCAGCCGCGGAAACATTTCATAGGCGCGCTTGAGGCCCGGTGCGCGATCCTTGACCGTATAGCCGCCGAGGAGCAGATTTTCCTCAACAGTCAGATTTGGAAATATCCATCGGCCCTCGGGGACCAGCGAAATTCCCTGCTGCACCACCTTATAGGGTGCCGGTTCAAGCTCCGCGCCATTGCATAGAATATGTCCGCTCTGCGGTTTGAGCAGACCGGCAATGCACTTCATGAGAGACGACTTTCCGGCACCGTTGGATCCGACAACAGCCATGATCTCTCCCTTTTTGATCTCAAGGCTCACATCTCGGATAGCTTGGATCTTGCCATAGGAAAAGCTCAGATTTTCCAACTTCAGCATTATTCGTCCACCCCCAGATAGGCTGCAATCACTTCCGGATTGCTTTGGATCTCGCTCGGTTCTCCGTCTGCAAGCAGTGTGCCAAAGTTTAAAACGCTGACACGGTCGCAGATACTCATAATAACGTCCATATGATGGTCGATGATCACAATGGTAAGATCGCGGGAATCGCGAATATTTCGAATAAACGCAGAAAGCTGGACAGATTCTTCTTCGTTCATGCCAGCTGCCGGCTCGTCAAGCAGCAGCACCTTCGGATGCGTTGCAAGCGCACGTGCAATTTCAAGCTTGCGCTGCATACCGTATGGCAGATTGCTGGCCTTCTGTCCGCTTTGAGTCGTCAGTTCCATTTCCTCGAGCAGTGCATCGCACTCAGCGCGCGCCGCTTTCTCCTGCCTGCGGCAGTTCGGCGTGCGCAGGAAGCCGTCAAACAAGCTGTATGTAATATTCTTCTGGCATGCTGTAAGCAGATTGTCGTAAACGCTCAAGTCTCCAAAGAGGCGGATATTCTGGAACGTACGCGCAATTCCCTTCTGGGCAATAATATGCGTGGGCAGTCCGTTGATCTTTTCCCCATCAAAGACGATCTCGCCCTCGGTGGTATCGTACACGCCGGTAATCATATTGAACAGTGTTGTCTTTCCGGCTCCGTTGGGACCGACAACGCCGTAGATGCTGCCCTGCGGCACGTGAATCGAAATGTTATTTGACGCGGTGATACCACCGAAGCGTTTGACCACATTCCGGAGGTCAAGGATTGTATTTTGCTGGTCCATCATTCACCGCTCCTTTCGACCGCCACGCAGTTTTCTGAACATTTCCCTGCTGCCGGCAATGGAAAATTCTTTGGTTCCCATCAGTCCGGACGGCTTGAAGATAATGACAAGCACCACAAGCAGGCCGTAGAAGACCATGCGCCATTCCTGCACGGAGCCGAAGCGCAAAAGCTCCGGCAGCGGTACAAGGATCATTGCGGCGATGATTGTTCCCGTCAGGCTGCCGCAGCCGCCAAGAATGACCGTCATGACCAATTCATCCGATTTCACCATCGTGAACATAGAGGGGCTGAGGTAGTGCATATAGTGCGCCAGCAAAGCGCCCGAAAGGCCGCACAGCGCGCAGCTGACACCCATTGCCAGCAATTTGTAATTCGCTACATTTGCACCGATCGAAGCTGTAGCAAGTTCCTCTTCACGAACAGCTATGCAGTTGCGGCCCTGCTTGGAATTGAGAAAGTTCCGCAGCAGCCAGACGATCACAACCAGCAGCACCAGCACAATAGGAAAGGTCGTGCCACCGGGCACGTCCGTCATACCGCGGGCGCCGCCCGTAATATCCGGAAGATTTTCAATGATGAGCTTTGTTACCTCACCGATACCGAGCGTCGCAATCACGAAGTAGTCGCCCTGCAGCTTCAGGGTGGGTGTACCGATCAGCAGGCCAATAGCCAGTGCCACCAGCATTCCTGCGATAATGCCGACCACAAGGGGAACGCCAAGATTCTTGGTCAGCAGTGCAGACGTATACGCGCCAATCGCCATAAAGCCTGCGTGTCCCATAGAAAAAAGTCCTGTAAAGCCGGTCAGGATAGACATACCGAGCATTGCGATCATATAAATGCCTGTGAGTGTTGCAACACCTGTCCAATAACTCATAATTAATGTCCTCCTTTAGGCTTTGTCGCCGGTGGCTTTGCCCATCAAACCGGAGGGCCGGATAAATAGGATCAGCACCAGCAGCAAATAGGCAAATACGTCGCGAAGGGAAGATGAGAGATATCCTGAAATCATCGTCTCACCCACGCCGAGCAGGAGCGCGCCCAGCACAGCACCGGGAATACTGCCAAGGCCGCCGACAACCGAACTGATAAACGCTTTATTGGTCATTGCGCTGCCCAGTGCGGGGTATGCAGTATATTTTGCACCGAGCAGTGCGCCGGCCAGACCTGCCAGAGATCCCGCGATCAGAAATACAACTAAAATCAGCTGTTGTACGTTGACGCCCATCAAAGAGGTCGCATCCAAATCAAAGGAAGCCCCACGGATGGCGAGGCCAGCCCTGCTCTTTTGAATGAATAGTTCCACAAGGATCAAAGCCAGCACGCTGACCGCAAAAATAATAAGATCGACCTGTCCGACCGTTGCGCTGAACACATTCACAGATTCCGTGGAGAAATTCTCAGGATAAACACGGAAACGACTCGTAAATGCAATGATAATCAGGTTTTCGCACATTGTGGAAATGCCAAGGCCGGTAATGAGAAGATAAATCCTTTTCGCTTTCTTCTTCAGCAGTGGCCTGTATCCCAGCAGTTCAATAAGCATGGCAATAACACCGGAAACAATAACGGCGAAAAATATTCCCAAGTACAGGTTTCCGACTATATAGGACATGAAATAAAAGGCGCTGAAAGCCGCAATCGTTACCGTAATGCTGTGGGCAAAGTTCGTAAAATTCAGCAGACTGTAAATTAATGAGTATCCGACAGCCATCAACGCGTAGATGCTGCCGATGGAAAGGCCGTTTACAAGTTGTTGGAAAAACATCCGCATGGCTCCTTTTTTAAATTTCCGGGTACTGCCTCAGGCAGTACCCGGAGCAAAACACTATTCTCTTGTCGCTTACGCGATGAAATCAGTCGTTGAGAGAATATTCGTCGATTTTGACAAACTCATCGCCCTGAACCTGATAGATGGTAGCGTTTCTCAGAGGATTATGCGTTTCGGGATCAATACTGATCACACTTGTCAGACAGGGAACCTCCGTAGCATTTTCCATCGCCTCGCGGATTTTCTCCGGCGTAGCTTCACCAGCCTTTTCGATGGACCACTTCAGAAGGTCAAAGCAATCGTGGGCGAGATAAGAGTCCGTACCGGCGCCATCCGGATCAAGATCCCATCTTTCCTTGAACGCCTCTTTGAAGCTCTGAAGCTCTGGGGCATTCACGTCCATTGCACCGGGGAACACACTTCCCTGCACCTCATCACCGGCGATTTCAAAGAGGTCGCGCATATTCCACGCATCCACACCGAGGAAAGGAACTTCGATTCCCATCGAACGCGCCTGCTTGGTAATCAGACCGACTTCCTTATAGTTTGCCGGGATCATCAGCGCATCATAGTCTCCAAACTCTTTGATTTTGGAAAGCTGCGCACGGAAGTCCACGTCGCCGGATTTATACGCTTCGCAGATCGTAACCTTACCGCCCTTAGCCTCTAACGCATCCGTAAAGTTATTGGTAATGCCAAGGGAGTACTCGCTCGTGATCTCATAAAGGATCGCGACCTTTTTGTAGCCGAGCTTGTCCACGGCATAGCCTGCCATGATATCGCCCAGCTGAGGGTCAGACAGACAGATGCGGAAAGCGTTCTCGCGCACGGAGCCGTCTTCCTCGCGCTGCGTCACCTTGTAGTTCGTGCCGCAGGTCGTAATGTGCGGAATACCGTATTCCTTACATACCTCGTCCAGCGCAATCGCCGTGGTGGAAGCATCCGGACCGATGAATGCAACAACGCCGTCGTTTTGAATTGCCTTGCGCGCGGCGTTGGTCGTCTCGACTGCATCGTCGCGATTGTCATAAATTTTCAGCTCAAGCTGTTTGCCGAGCAGACCGCCGTTTTCGTTCGTTTCTTCAACGAGCATCTGCACCGTATCCGATTCAACAATGCCATAAATGGCAGATCCTCCGGTCAGCGGCCCGATGTAAGCAATTACGATTTTGTCCTCATTCCCTGTCTTGCCGCCGCACGCACTCAGTGCTAAGACTAGCACTAAGGACAGCATCAAGGCAATACCCTGTTTCAGATACTTACGCATAGCTTGTGTTCCTTCTTTCTTTCGTTTTTCCATCACGGTGAATATGACGAGTCGTCTGTAAAACATTCCACTGTGATGCTTTCATTCTTATTTCGAATGCTTGTGTTTTATTATAATCATAACTTGCTTTATTGCAATTGTGTAAACATCTGTTTATTGCGCCCCAATATTGTGCTTTCGTCTATATTGCTGATTACCCGTTCGCTTTATCCGCTTTTTTTGGCACAAATAACCCATTCATGCTCCTTTAGCCGGAAACCGCCGCTATAACTGAAATTGTTATAGTTGCTTTCGGTGTTTGAATCAAGATAGGCCCTGTCAATGGCCTTCTTTTATTCTACAAAAGATTCTTTGGAGGATAAGCTGACTGAACATTCTGTTGTAATCTCCAAAGCAGATTGCCTAGCGCTGCTCCGCAAGCGCAGTTACATCTTCAAGGACGCATTGGCTGCTGAGTCAGGCTGCTGCCGTATCCCATACTATTTTCTGCCACAGAAACTGTGGTTGTGTTTTTGCACCCTTTTGGGGATGTCTGTAATTCTTGTGTTGTTTCAAACTTCCCCTTGACAATTATCGGGTTGGACTTTATTAGTAGGCGAAAGCCGAATCTCGCGGCTTTCCGGTGAGGTCCACACCGTAAGTGTGACCTCAGGCGTTCATGGACCCCGT
>OHTC01000695.1_pt1 | contig 15965 bp, 11 predicted proteins | sample 1578801 | NCBI WGS metagenome assembly OHTC01 (sample SAMEA3879556, study PRJEB24766) | human gut metagenome | biome: human-associated habitat; feature: feces | place: USA | collected 1985/1987 | reverse complement strand
TACGTCCGTTATCTTCTGGACAGGACGGATTGCCGTTTCGTGCTGGACGCCGACGGGCTTAAATGTGCGACGGCGGCAGGGGATTTCGGAGGACGCGCGGTCCTCACTCCGCACACCGGCGAAATGTCGCGCATTACCGGTATTCCGTCCGAACAGATAGCGGAAAACGCGGCGGAAGTGTGTCGGGAGTACGCCCGCAAACTGAACTGTGTTATGCTGCTGAAAGGGCACGAAAGTTTCGTGTCGGACGGTGACGGCGTCTATGTCAACCGCACGGGAAATTCCCGCTTGTCAAAAGGCGGAAGCGGAGACGTGCTGTCGGGTATGATTGCGGGAATGCTGGCCTGGGGAGTGGAGCCGCTGCTCGCCGCGCGAGTAGGGGCGTACTCGCTCGGCAGGTGTGCCGAACTCAGCAAAGTCAATGCGATTGCGCATTTGCCCGACGACATTATGAGCGTTCTGCCGCTCGTGTTCGACGAATTGCAGGGCGTTATGCGACTGTAGTTCCCGAGATTGCCAATCTGCGGGGCGCAAAGATTGCGCGAGGTCACATCTGGAAAAATCCCAGCGAAATAAGCAGGGCTTCGTTTACTCTGGTCATTATGTCGGCGGAAAGTTCGCCGATTTTTTCTTTCAGCCGACGCTTGTCGAGGGTGCGAATCTGCTCCAGGAGCACGACGGAATTCTTGGGAAGGCCGTATTTTTCGGCGGGCAGAGTGATATGCGTGGGGAGTTTGGCTTTGTCGAGTTGCGACGTTATCGCCGCCGCTATGACCGTGGGACTGAATTTGTTGCCTACGTCGTTCTGCACCACGAGCACGGGGCGCACTCCGCCTTGTTCGCTGCCTACCACGGGGCTCAAATCGGCGTAATATATCTCTCCGCGTTTTATCATTTCCATACCCCCGAATCATTGCCGAAAAGAGCGTTTTTATAACCACTACACACTATGCGCCGAGGGGAAAATTTGGTTCGTTGCGCAATAGTCCCCAATCGGTTGCGTTTTTCGGTCTTTTGCGGTAAAATTGCGACGATTGAAAGCCCGTTGGGGCGTGCAGGAGGAGATATGATAAGATTTGCAATAGTCGGTTACGGCAATCTCGGCAAAGCGTGCGAAAAGATAGCGGCGGACAGCGGCAAATTCGATCTGGTGGGTATTTTCACCCGCCGCGACCCCGCGTCGATGAGTTCTCCTTTCGGAACTCCTTTTTTCAGGCAGGACGATATAGAAAGTTTCAAAGGCAAGATTGACGTGCTCGCGCTCTGCACGGGCTCGGCGAACGACCTTACCGAACTGGGCAAGCGTTGCGCCGCCTCTTTCAACACCGTCGACAGTTTCGACACTCACGCCCGTATGCGCGACTATGTGAACGATATGCAGGCAATCACCGCCGCAAACGGCACTCTGTCCCTTATAGGTATAGGCTGGGACCCCGGTCTTTTCTCTCTTATGCGCGCATTGTTCGGCGGCGTACTTGCCTCGGGCAACACTCAGACATTCTGGGGCAAGGGCGTTTCTCAGGGACACAGCGAAGCGATAAGAAAAATAGCAGGCGTCGTGAAGGGTGTGCAGTACACGGTGCCCAAGCAGGCGGCGCTCGACGCTGCGCGCGCAGGTAAGGGCGAAGGTCTCACCACCCGCGACAAGCACCTCCGCGAATGTTTCGTGGTGGCGGCGGAAGGCGCCGACAAGGCGGCAATCGAAAAGAGCATAGTCACTATGCCCAACTATTTCGACGAGTACGACACGGTGGTGCATTTCATTTCCGAAGAGGAATTCGACCGTGACCACGGCGCAATGCCTCACGGCGGCTTTGTGCTCCGCGGCGGCAAAGCGCAGGGCAAGGACTGCTCGCTGGAGTTTGCGCTCAAACTCGAGAGCAACCCCGATTTCACCGCTTCCGTGCTTATGGCTTATGCGGCGGCGGCGTACAAACTTTACAACGAAGGCAAACGCGGCGCGCTCACCATTCTCGACATTCCCGTAATCGCGCTCACCGACGAGGAGAGGACGGACTTCATCGCCCATACGCTTTGATATGAAATTCGACGCGGTTCTTCTTGATTTCGACGGAACGCTCGCCGACAGTATGGAGAGCATTCTGGTGTGTATCAGGCACGCCCTCGACGGCGTGGGGATACCCTATACCGAAGAGCAACTGAAGAAAATGGTGGGGCCTCCTTTCCGTGTGGCTATGCGCGAGATGTACGGCGTGACGGACGAGGAAAGGGTGGAGAGGCTCATAAAAATATACCGTACCGAATACGAGCACGACGGCTGGCACTGCGAACTTTTCGCGGGCATAGAGGATATGCTGTCGGCGCTTCGGGCGCACGGTGTGAGACTTGCCGTCGCCACTTCGAAACCCCTGAAATTCACGAACCAGATAGTGGACGGTCTCGACCTCAGGAAGTATTTCGATTTCGTGGGCGGAGCGGAAAGCGACAACTCGCGCGACAGCAAGGCGGACGTCATCGAATACGTGCTTGCGGCGCTCGCTCCGATTGACCGCGGCAGGGTGCTTATGGTGGGCGACAGACTGTACGATATCGACGGAGCGAAACGTACGGGCGTGGCTTCCGCGGGCGTGCTGTGGGGCTACGGCGACAGGGCGGAACTCGAAGCGCACGGCGCGGATTACATTGTCGACAAGCCCGAGGATATCGTCTCGCTGGTGCTCGGCGACTGAGAACTCCGCCAAGGCGTTCTGCAATAACAACCGTTTCAAACATCGAAAACGCGGCATAAAAGCCGCGTTTTGCAATTTTCCGCAATCAGAGTCCGCCGGTGCGACAAACGGAAAAACGCGACTTTGCTCGGTGCCTTGCGCCCGTATTCCGGAAAGCCGCGTCGCTTTTTTTTGGGTGTTTCAAGCCGCCTCAAACGGTTTACATATACGCGCGGGCGTGCTATAATGGCAAAAATCATATCAAACTCGCAGGTGAACTATGGCGTACAAGGGTATGGGTCAGATTGACAAGAAAGAACTTTGGACAATCCCTAACCTCATCACTTATTTCCGCATTCTTTGCATTCCCGCCTACATCGTCCTTATGGCGCTTGCCGGCGTTCGCAACAATCCCACGTTGCTCTACATAGCGTTCGGCGTGTTCGTCGTTGCGGCGGCTTCCGACCTCGTGGACGGCTGGATTGCCCGCAGGTTCCATATGACTTCGGGTATCGGTATGGCGCTCGACCCTCTTGCCGACAAACTTATGCACGTATCGGTTTTGTTCTGTCTCTCTCTGTGCACGGGACTCACTCCTCTCGGCGCGGCGACGGCTGCGGAAAGCGGCGGGTGGTACGTCCATTACGCGTTCGTCATTCTCCTGTTGGTCAAAGAGGGGCTTATGGTGTGCATTGCGCCTCTCGTTATGAAAAAGGGCGCCAAAGTGCAGGCAAACTGGATGGGCAAAGTGGCGGCGGTCACGGTTTCCGCGGGCGTAGTGCTCTCGTTCTTCCACCCCTACGTGCAATTTGCCGACTGGGGCGTGCTGGCGTGGTGTCTCAGTTACGGCGCGGCGATAAACTACCTCATTGACATTCTGAAGCAGATTCGCAAAATCAATGCGGGCGAAATGGCTGCCGCAACCGCCGAGAGCGTCAAAGTCACCGACAGCAGCAACAATTTCATAGTTCCCGAGGACGGCGGCGCGGTGAATTTCACGGCGGAACGCGCCGACGAAGCGGAGACCGCGGACGCAAAAGCCGACGGCAAAGCGGACGTCGAAGAAAAATAACCCTCCGTTACCGCGCGTCCGACGGACGGGCGGGGGAGTGTAAAATTGCATTATCGTCCCCTCAGCGGGGAGTTGTAAAAGGAAACGGACATACGGATATGGACACAATGGACAAAACTTACGACCCTCAGTTCGAGAAACGCATATACGATTTCTGGACCAAAGGAAAATATTTCGAGGCGCACCCCAACTCCGAAAAGGAGCCTTTCACCGTTATGATGCCCCCTCCCAACATCACGGGGCAACTTCATATGGGACACGCTCTCAATCAGACCGTACAGGACATCATCGTACGTTTCAAGCGTATGAGCGGGTTCGAGACCCTGTGGCTGCCCGGCACCGACCACGCTTCCATAGCAACGGAAGTCAAAATCGTCGAGCAGATGAAGAAGGAGGAAGGTCTGACCAAGTCCGACGTGGGCAGGGAAGGATTCCTCGAGCGCGCCTGGGCGTGGAAGGAGAAATACGGCGGCAGAATAGTCGAGCAACTCAAGCGTCTCGGCACTTCCTGCGACTGGTCGAAGGAAGCCTTCACTATGGACAAGAACTGCTCGGCGGCGGTGCTTGACGCTTTCGTGCGTTACTACAAGAAAGGGTTGATTTACCGCGGCGACCGCATAATTAACTGGTGTCCTCATTGCAAAACGGCTTTGTCCGACGCCGAAGTCGATTACTGCGAACAGCAGTCCAACCTGTGGTATTACCGTTATCCCTTTGTCGAGGGCGACGGATACATCACTATTGCGACGACTCGTCCCGAAACAATGCTCGGCGACACCGCCGTTGCTGTCAACCCCAAGGACGAAAAAATGGCGCCTTATGTCGGCAGAATGCTGCGTTTGCCTCTCACCGACAGAATTATCCCCGTCGTTGCGGACGACTACGTCGAAGTCGGTTTCGGTACGGGTGCGGTTAAAATCACGCCTGCGCACGACCCCAACGACTTCGAACTCGGACTCAGACACAACCTCGAAGTTATCCGCGTAATCGGCGACGACGGTATAATGAACGAGAACGCCGGCAAGTACTGCGGTATGGACAGACTGACTTGCAGAAAAGCAGTTGTCGAAGACCTGAAAGAGCAGGGTTATCTCGAAAAAATCGAGCCGTACGCTCACAACGTCGGTCAGTGCTACCGTTGCGGCGAAACGGTGGAAGCAATCGTTTCCAAACAGTGGTTCGTCAAAATGAAACCCCTTGCCGAACCCGCAATCAAAGCCGTCAAATCCAAGAAGATAGAGTTCATTCCCAAACGGTTTGAAAAGACGTATTTCAACTGGATGGAAAACATCAAAGACTGGTGCATTTCCCGTCAGCTTTGGTGGGGACACCGCATTCCTGCGTACTACTGCGACGCGTGCGGCGAAATGGTGGTTTCCAAGACCGCTGTCGACACCTGCCCGAAGTGCGGCGCGAAAATGCGTCAGGACGAAGACGTACTTGACACCTGGTTCTCTTCCGCGCTCTGGCCGTTCAGCACTCTCGGCTATCCCAGAAAGAACAAGAACCTCAACTACTTCTATCCGACCAGCGTACTCGTGACGGCTTACGACATAATCTTCTTCTGGGTCGCCAGAATGATATTCAGCGGCATTGAGATGATGAACGAAGTTCCGTTCAGCGAAGTTCTCATTCACGGTATAGTCCGCGATGCCGAAGGCAGAAAGATGTCCAAGAGCCTGGGCAACGGCATCGACCCGCTCGAAATCATCGACAAGTACGGTGCGGATGCACTCCGTTTCTCGCTTGCGACGGGTATTGCTCCCGGCAGCGACACTCGTTTCACCGAAGGCAAAATCGAGAGTTGCAGAAACTTCATCAACAAACTGTGGAACGCAAGCCGTTTCGTCATCATGAATATCCGCGAAGGCGACGACCTGTCTTTCCCGACAAGATTGAACGGTGCGGACAAGTGGATTATGACGCGTCTTAACGACGTAATCAAAGAAGTAACAATCAACCTCAACAAATACGAAATCGGTCTTGCCGCCGCAAAACTTTACGACTTTACGTGGACGGAGTTCTGCGACTGGTACATCGAGATGTCCAAACCCTTGCTGTACAGCGACGACGCCAAATCTCATTCTCACGCAATCGCGATGCTCACGCACGTGCTTACGCAGATACTCAAACTGTTGCACCCCTTCATTCCGTTCATCACGGAAGAGATTTACTCCAAATACGCTCCGAAGGGCAGTGTGCTGATGGTGTCCGAATGGCCTGCGTACAACAAGAAGACCGTTTTCCGCAAGGAAGAAAAGAATTTCGAAGGACTGCGCGAAACCATCGTCGCAATCCGCAATATGCGTGCGGAAATGAACGTTCCGATTTCCCGCAAGTTCGGAGCGTACGTCATAGCGAAAGACAAGAAATTCATGACGAGCGCGGCGGGATATATCGAGAAAATGGCGGGTGTAAGTGCCGTCACGTTCGTGGACGACAAGAGCGAAATCACCGAGAAAGTCACGTCGGTTGTCACGCACGCCGCAGAAGTTCTCGTTCCGCTCGGAGACCTCATAGATATGGATAAAGAGCGCGAAAGACTGCAAAAAGAAATCGCGCAGGTCGAAGCGGAAATCACGCGCGTCGGCAATCTGCTGAACAACGCGGGATTTGTGTCCAAGGCTCCGCAGAAACTCGTCGACGGTGAACGCGAAAAACTTGCGCGCGCCGAAGAAAAGGCAGCCAAGCTCAAAGAAAAACTCGCCGCACTCGACTGACGAACGCGGCGCGTCGGGGTGAATATGAACATTTTGAAATCGACGCTCAGATACTTTTTCGACAAGGGACCGCAGCTTATGGTTCTCACCATAATCCCGTCCCTGCTTTCGGCGTTGCTGTTTTCGCCCTCGGCGTCGCTTTACTATCTGATGTCCTACCGCAACCTGCACGCCGACCATTTCGCCGAACTTTACAGCGATATGCATTTCCTGCCGTTCAACATTTTCTATCTTGGAATAATCGGATTTGTGTTGTACGTGCTGGTGCTCGCCCTTCTGTTCGGAATTGTCGACAGGCATATGAGAATAGGGGAGTTCACCATATCCTTCCGCCGCGCCAAAACGCGCATCAACTACAACATTCTGACCGCAATCAAATTCTCGGTTGTGTTCTCGGTTGTGTTCCTGCTCGGCGACCTTCTTCTCACCGCGCTTTACTACCTCTGGGCGGTGGTGTTCGGTTCGGGTGCCGCGTGGCTGGTGTTCTCGCTGTTCTCGTGGTTGCTCGTTTACTTCTGCGTGCTGTTCTTTGCCGCGGCAATGCTGTTGTGGTCTCCGTTTATGCTGCATACGGGACTAAGAACGTACGACGCTTTCCGTATGGGCTGGCGTCAGATGTCCGGCAAAATTCTGAAAAGCATGCTCACGCTGTTCGTCGTGGTTGCGCCTCTGCAAATCATAATGATAATCGTGGGGTCGCTGACTTCAAACCTCGTCGCAAGAGTTATCCTCGACGGTCTGGCGTACGCTATAGTTCTCCCGTACTACGTCATTCTGATGTACAACGTTTTCTATGACGTAACGGGTACGGAACGTATGGACTTGCAAAAAGTCGACATATGGTCCAAAAAAATCAAAAAGTTCAAAAAGGACTGATCTCAGGGTTTATCTGTCCTTTGCGTGAGATAAACTTCACAATGTGAGGAAGTATGGAATTCAAATACTCATTGTCCCTGTTGTTTTCCAACATGGGATACGTGCTTAAAATTCTGGGTTGGGTGGTAGCCTGTCTGCTCATTACGGCTTGTATCGGAGCGGCGGTGCTCATTCCCACTTTCAACGCGCTAGCGGAAGACCCCGAGGTTGCGAGCAACGCCTCGGCGTTTGCCGAAGACGTGCAATCTTTCCTCGACGGTGAAATCAGCATAAGCTCTTTCCTGCAACGTGCTGCCGCCGACCTTTCGTCGCTCGCATACGCGGTTACTGACTCCGCGGGACTTCTTGCCGCAATAATAATTCTGTGTATTTTCCTGTACTGTCTATATACGTTCCTGATATACACAAGTTACTATCCGACAAGCTACATCGTCAACCAGCTTATGTCGTCCAATATGCGCATAGGTCTTGCCGCGTCGCTTGCAATGAACTTCAAAACTTCGGTCAGGTTTGCGGCGTGCAGAGTGTCGATTGCAGTTCCGATTGACATCGTGCTGGTTGCAATTTCGGGCGGAGTGTTTGCGGGGCTCTTTCAGGCAATAGGACTTTTCGCGTTGCCTATCACGCTTGCGCTTGCCGTATTTCTTTTCTCTATGCGCGCGACAATGCTTGCAGGTTGGCTTCCCCGTATGCTGTTCAATCCCGACGAGAGCATATACACCGCGTTTGCACGCAGTCTGCGCAGTGTAAAACTCAACATCAAAGGACTTTCGAAAGCCTTTGTAATCACTTTCTTCTCGACCTACGCAATCGTCGCGGGGTTCAGCATTCCGACCTTCGGGCTTATCATCATTGTCGTTCCGTCCATCAACTATTTCCTGCTCAGGGTTATAGAACTTGTGGGCTACTACAAGATGAACGGAATGAGCTTCTACACCGACGCCGCAAACGTTGTGGATACCGTCGAATTCGGTTACAGAAAAGAAAATCAAACGCAGTTGCCGCAGGACGTTATGGGTTATGCCGATACGGATTATGCGGTTGACGCATACAAAGAAAAAATTTCGTTCAAAGAGCACGAAAGAGCAGAGGACGACAAAGACGCCCCGCAAGAGTAAACAGGAGGCTCGAAATGAAGAAGTACAGAATGTTTTTCGGCTGGTGGAAAGTCGCGTTGATTGCGCTTGTCATACTTGCAGGCGCGGTGATAGTGGTTCTTGACGCCGTGATGATTTCGGGTGCAGTTCCGAAACTCGAAACCGCCAACAAAGCCGTTGCAGGCGTGTCGCTTGCCGCCGCGGCGCTCGTAGCCGTTGCCGCGGGATTGTTGCTGTTCAACAGTTACTACAAACTCGACAGCGAAGAGTTCTGCATAATGCTCGGATTTTTCCCCGACAAAATCGAGTATTCGGACATTCACAGAATTGCTGTGAACGCCGAAACGAAAGAGGTGTTCGTGTTCTGTAAAAAAGAAAACGCAGAGGAGTATTCCGTGCGGCTCAATCTCAATGCGGCAAAGTCGCAGGAGTTGCTCGGCGAACTCACGGACAAGTGTCCTTTCGCGGTTGTGGAAACCTTCCAACCGCCCGAAAAGAAAAAGAAAAAATAAAAAGCATAAAGCCTGTTTGACAACGGGCTTTCGTCATATTACGGGTTTTATTTATGAATTTTGAACAACTAAACGTTGACATCGACGCATTCGTTCCTTTTGACCTTGCGCTCAAAGACTTGTTGCGCGAATATTTGCAGGGCAGCGATTACGTCGGCAGCGACTATTCTTATTACGCATTCATCAACTGGTTTGAAAAGGGCGAATATCTTGCCGCGGGCGACGTGCTTTATCTGCGCGCTTACGTCGACGACGGAATGTACTACTGGCCGCCGCTCATAAAAAAAGGCAGTCCCGTTACGGTGACGCAGGCGGTTGCCGCGCTTCCCGACGACGTTTCGTTTGCCTTCTGCACCGAGAGTTTTATAAGCGAAACTTACGGCGGCTATTATATTTATACGCACCGCGACTGGGCGGAGTATATCTACAAGGCGGAAGATTTCATAGCCTTGTCGGGTAAACGCTATCACGCGAAACGCAACCACATCGCCAAGTTCCAGAAGGCGTATTCTTCCTCGATGTCGCCGATTACCGCAGACGATATGCAGGATATCGCGGCATTTGAAAAGGAGTGGCTGGAAGCAAAGGCGTTCGAGGGCGGAGCGGAAGAGAGCGCGGACAGAGAAAGCGCAATAGTAAAGGGCTGGTTGCAGGCGGTGCTTGCGGGAGAACTTGTCGGCGACGTATTGCGTGTCGACGGCAAAATCGCAGGCATAGCCATAGGCGAAATAACACCGTCGGGCAACGCAATCGAAATGTACGAAAAAGCCGATATATCTTATGAGGGTGTGTACAGCTACCTCGCGCACGAGTTTGCGGCGCGCAATTTTTCGGGTTGCAAGTACATAAACCGTCAGGAAGATATGGGACTCGAAGGTCTGCGCAAATCCAAGCTCAGCTACTATCCCGAATTTCTTTTGGAAAAGTACGTTTTGAAACCCGCAAAACACGTATCCGACTGCTATGCCGCACGTACGGGAAAACTCTTTTCGAAAGAAGTGCAAAAAGTCAAACTTCCCGCCGATAAATACGAGATAAGACAACTCAAAGACGAGGAGTTCGACGAGGTCTACGGTTTCCTCGAAAGGGAGAGAAAGGGACTGAAAAACAAACTGTTTTTCCTCAATTACACCCCCGAGGAGCTGCACGGAGTTCTGCGCGACGGCTATATGGCGGGCGCGTTCGTGGACGGTGAACTTGCCGCGACCTGCGCGGTTGACTTTGACCGCGAATACGGCGACAAACTCGCTCAAATCTGCGGCGAGCAAAAGGGCAGACAATATTACGAGTTCAGCGGCATTATGACGGCAAGAAAGTTCCGTGGAATGGGCGTTTCTTCCGCGCTTTGCAAACACGTGATGCAAAAAGCCGTTGAAACGCTGTCGCCTTGCGTTTTGTGTGCGGTGGTGCAGTTTGACAACGCTCCGTCGCTCAACAATCTAAAAAAACTCGGTTTCGACGCCGTCACGACAAAGCCGTACAAGGAATATACGTTCACTTATCTCGTCAAAGAGATTTGATTTAGGAAGACGCTTAAAACAAATTAACCCGCACAGAATGCGGGTTTTTGCATTTTTCGCCAACGTTTGTTCAGAGCGTATGAGTTGATTTTTATAGTTTCGCCCGATTGTATTTTTTGATTTTCTGTGAGTGCCGATATGGTTTTTGCGGATTTGTCAGGGGAGTGTGCTACATACTTTGCGACGGAATGTGCGCCATATGGTGTAGATTATATTTTCTCTTGCGGGATTTTCGTTTGACTAATGCGCGCGTAAATAATATAATATGCCTCGTACGAGGTATTTATGGTTAAACTTTTCAATCAAAAAATGTATTATCAAGGCGGCAGTATTCATCCCGCAGACGGCGCAAACGTTCCCCTTTCCAAAAAAGGTACGATTGCGGCATCCGTGCTTTCCGCGCACAATTCGTCGGGTGACGACTCCGCACTCCGCATCCGTTTCGACGCTATGGCGTCCCACGACATCACGTACGTCGGTATCATTCAGTCCGCTCGCGCAAGCGGTCTCAAAGAATTCCCCATTCCGTACGTGCTCACCAACTGCCACAACAGTCTTTGCGCGGTAGGCGGAACCATCAACGAAGACGACCACGTTTTCGGTCTTTCCGCAGCGAAGAAGTACGGCGGCATCTACGTGCCTGCAAACGTTGCGGTCATTCACAGCTATATGCGCGAAATGTTCGCCGCTCCCGGCAAAATGATACTCGGCAGCGACAGCCATACGCGTTACGGTGCAATCGGCACCATGGCAATCGGCGAGGGCGGACCCGAACTAGTCAAACAGCTTTTGGGACGTACATACGATATTGCTTACCCCAAAGTCATTGCCGTCGAACTCAAAGGAAAAGTTCGTAAGGGCGTAGGTCCTCAGGACATCGCGCTTGCAATCATAGGAAAAGTTTTTGCGGACGGTTTCGTCAAGAACGCCGTGCTCGAATTCGTCGGCGACGGCATTGACGCGCTTTCCGTCGAATTCCGCAACGGTATCGACGTTATGACCACCGAAAGCGCCTGCCTGAGCTCTATATGGCGTACTGACGAAAAGGTGAGAGAATACCTCGCCGCATACGGCAGAGAAAACGAGTTCAGAATGCTTGCTCCCGAAGAAGGCGCGCTTTACGACGCGGGTATCGTCGTCGAACTCGACAAAGTCGAACCGATGATTGCGTTGCCTTTCCACCCCTCCAACGTTTACAAACTCGCGGACCTCATCGCAAACCCCGAAGAAATCCTTTCCAAGGTCGAGAAAGACGGTTGCAAGCTGCTCGGTCTTAAAGAAGGCGCGTTCCGTCTTACCGACAAAATCAAAGACGGCAAAATCGTGGTTTCGCAGGGCGTCATCGCAGGTTGCGCAGGCGGTATTTACGACAACGTTGCGACCGCCGCAAACATACTCAAAGGCAAGAACGTCGGCAGCGGTGCGTTCAACCTCACCGTATATCCCGGCAGTCAGCCCACCAACCTCGCTCTCGTCAAAAACGGAGTGGTTGCAAGCCTTATCGAAAGCGGTGCGGTGCTCAAACCCTGTTTCTGCGGTCCTTGTTTCGGAGCGGGCGACGTTCCGTGCAACAACGGCTTTTCCATCCGTCACACTACGCGTAACTTCGAAAGAAGAGAAGGTTCCAAGCCTTCCGAAGGTCAGATTGCGTCCGTCGCGCTTATGGACGCCCGTTCAATTGCGGCGACTGCGGCAAACGGCGGTGTGCTGACTTCCGCGCTCGGATACGATTACGACGAAGAATTCGCGCCTTTCAGATATTATCCGCAGGCTTACGATTCCAGAGTTTACAACGGTTTCGGCAAGGCTCAACCCGACGCCGAACTCGTGTACGGTCCGAACATTACGGATATTCCCGCAATCGAACCCTTGAAAGAAAACCTCGCACTCAAACTCTGTTCCGTTATCAACGACCCCGTGACCACCACGGACGAACTCATACCTTCGGGCGAAACTTCTTCCTACCGCAGCAATCCTCTCCGTCTTGCGGAATTTGCATTAAGTCGTAAAGACCCCGCATACGTCGGACGCTCCAAGAGCGTGCGCGACGGCGACAACGCCGATATAGCCGCCGCGGCAAAGGTTGCGGGCATAAAAGGCGAAATCGGTACGGGCAGCGCAGTGTTTGCAGTCAAACCCGGTGACGGCAGCGCACGCGAACAGGCGGCAAGTTGTCAGAGATTTTTGGGCGGCGGAGCAAACATCGCTCGCGAGTACGCCACAAAACGTTACCGCAGCAACCTTATCAACTGGGGTATGCTTCCTCTGCTCAACTCCGATACGGAGTTCGAACTCGGCGACATCGTGTTCATCGAGAACGTCAGAGAGTTCGTTGCAAGCGGCGCGGCAAGCGTAAACGCAAAACTCGTCCGCGACGGAAAGGTCAGCAACATCGAATTGCGTATGGACGCGCTCACCGACACCGAAAAACAGATTATTCTGGACGGTTGCCTGATAAATTACTACAAACACGACAGAGCCTGACAGGAGAGATAAAATGCCTATTACGCAATTTCTGGAACACAACGCCGACAATTTCGGCGACGAAGTGTGCCTTGTCGAGATAAACCCCGAACTTAAAGAAAAACACAAGATGACGTGGAAGGACTATTCGCTTGTCGAAGTCACTCCCGACGAAGAACACCGCAGAGAAATGACGTGGCGTCAGTTCGACGAAAGCGCGAACAGATTTGCCAACCTGCTGTTGTCGAAAGGTCTGCGCAGGGGAGAGAAAGTCGGCATTCTGCTGATGAACTGTCTCGAATGGCTGCCCATATACTTCGGCATTCTGAAAGCGGGCGGACTTGCCGTTCCTCTCAACTACCGTTATACCGCGGACGAAATCAAATATTGTCTCGACCTTGCCGACGTATCCGTTCTGGTGTTCGGCAAAGAGTTCATCGGACGTGTTGAGTCCGTTTTCGGCGAACTCGACAAAATCGAAGGTATGCTTTTCGTCGGCGAAGATTGCCCCACGTTTGCGGAGAGTTACGAAAAACTCATCGAAACGGCTTCTACCGCGCGTCCCGACGTCCGAATTTCCGACGAAGATTATTCCGCGATATACTTTTCTAGCGGAACGACGGGATTCCCGAAGGCAATTCTCCACCGCCACAAAGCACTCGTTCACGCGGCGAAAGTGGAGCAGAACCACCATTCTCAAACGCACGACGACGTCTTCCTTTGCATTCCTCCGCTTTATCATACGGGCGCGAAAATGCACTGGTTCGGCAGTCTGTTGAGCGGAAGCCGCGCCGTTTTGCTGAAAGGCGTGACGCCCAGATGGATTTTGCAGACCGCCTCCGACGAACAGGCGACCATCGTCTGGCTGCTCGTACCGTGGGCGCAGGATATACTCGACGCAATCGACAGCGGCGAAATCAACCTTGCCGATTACGATTTGTCCAAGTGGCGTCTTATGCACATCGGAGCGCAACCCGTTCCGCCCAGCCTTATACAGCGTTGGAAAAAGGTGTTCCCGAACCATCAGTACGACACCAACTACGGACTGAGCGAAAGCATAGGTCCCGGTTGCGTACATCTCGGAGTGGAAAACATCGATAAAGTCGGCGCAATAGGCAAAGCGGGTTACGGTTGGCAGACCCGTATCGTCGACGAAAACCGCAATGACGTAAAGCGCGGCGAAGTCGGTGAACTTGCCGTCAAAGGCGACGGGGTTATGGTGTGCTACTACCACGACGAAAAGGCGACCGAAGCCGTACTCGGCGACGGTTGGCTGTTTACGGGCGATATGGCGCGCGAGGACGAAGACGGGTTTATTTATCTGGTCGACAGAAAGAAAGACGTCATAATTACGGGCGGTGAAAACCTTTATCCCGTTCAGATTGAAGATTTTATCCGTTCGTGCGAAGCTGTCCGCGACGTTGCAGTCATAGGAATGCCCGACGAACGCCTAGGAGAAATCGCCGCCGCAATCGTCGAACTCAAACCCGAATACTCTGATTGGACGGAAGACAAAATCAACGCGTTCTGTGCGGCGTTGCCCAGATACAAACGCCCCCGCAAGGTCATTTTCGACAAAGTGCCGAGAAACCCCACGGGTAAAATAGAGAAACCGAAACTTCGCGAAAAGTATTGCGGCGAAGAAAGTCTTGTCGAAGTTCAGGTGACGAGATAACGCGTTGTCCGCTCGTGCGGAAATCCAAAGAATTTACATTTAAGGACGGAAATATGAAAAAACTAATGCTCGGAAATGCAGCAATAGCAAGAGGCGCGTACGAAGCAGGCGTGAGAGTAGTGTCTGCTTACCCCGGAACGCCCTCGACCGAAGTCAGCGAATGCATCGCGGCTTACGACGAAGTTTACGCTGAATGGGCGCCCAACGAAAAGGTGGCGTTCGAAGTCGCGGTAGGTGCCTCTTTTGCGGGTGCACGCAGTATGGTGTGTATGAAACACGTCGGCGTCAACGTAGCGGCAGACCCCATGTTCACCGCGGCGTATACGGGCGTAAACGGCGGTCTTGTCATACTTGCGGCGGACGACCCCGGTATGCACAGCTCCCAGAACGAACAGGATACGCGCTTTTACGCAAGAAGCGCGCATATCCCCATGCTAGAACCTTCCGACAGTCAGGAAGCCAAAGAGTTCACGAAACTCGCGTTCGAACTGTCCGAAAAATACGACACCCCCGTGTTCCTCCGCACGACCACCAGACTTGCGCACTCGCAAAGCCTTGTCGAAGAGGAAGACAGAGTGGAAGTTCCGCTCAGACCGTACGTCAAAGACGTGGCAAAATATACGATGATGCCGTCGTCCGCAATCGGCAGACACGTTGTCGTCGAAGCGCGTGAAAACCGTCTTGCCGCGGACGTCAACGGATTTGACATCATACGCGAAGAAATGGGCGACACATCGCTCGGTATCGTTTGCAGCGGCGTTGTGTACGAATACGTAAAAGAGGCGTTGCCCCAAGCGTCCGTGCTCAAACTCGGTATGGTTTATCCGCTTGCAATCGACCGCGTCCGTGCGTTTGCCGCAAAAGTCAAACGTCTTGTCGTCGTCGAAGAGCTCGAACCTTTCTTTGAAAATCAACTCAAAGCCAACGGCATCGCCTGCGAAGGCAAGAACCTGTTCTCCAAACAGGGCGAACTTTCCGTTGCCATTATCCGCGAAAAACTGCTCGGCGAAAAACTCAACGTCGAGAAACAGGATTTGCCCGTGCGTCCTCCCGTTATGTGCGCAGGCTGTCCTCACCGCGGCGTGTTCTACGTGCTGAGCAAGCTGAAACTCACCGTATCCGCGGACATCGGTTGCTATACGCTGGGCGCACAACCTCCGCTTTGTGCGGTTGACACCGTCGTGTGTATGGGCGCAAGCGTGGGTATTGCTCACGGTTTCGAAAAGGCAATAGGCAGAGAACAGTCCAAGCACACCGTAGCGGTCATCGGCGACAGCACGTTCATTCACAGCGGTATTACGGGACTTATCAACGCTGTCTACAACAAGAGCAACATAACGCTTATCATTCTCGACAACTCC
>OHTC01000677.1_pt1 | contig 16387 bp, 9 predicted proteins | sample 1578801 | NCBI WGS metagenome assembly OHTC01 (sample SAMEA3879556, study PRJEB24766) | human gut metagenome | biome: human-associated habitat; feature: feces | place: USA | collected 1985/1987 | reverse complement strand
GGGTATATCCTGATAAATTCCGCGTACCGTAATCTCCTTATTTCTAAGTATCGAAAACGTTTTCCCCAAGGGATCCTCGTCACCGAAAAGCTCACGCGCCTTACTCGCAGATAAAAAAGCAGATCCAGGCTGTCCCAACTCACGTGGATTCCCCTTTAGAACTTCTAAGCCAAGTGTGTGGAAAAAGAGGGTATCGACATACATAATGGCTACATCCTCTAACTTTTTGTCACCAATGTAAAGCTCCGGTTGAAAGAAATTCAAGCCCGCAGTTGCGCTTTCCACAAGTTCGGGTAATGCTTCCCAAAGGTCGGCAGCAGCAGGATAAAATACAGTATAGTCATATCCATTATCGGGTATATTGTTTTTAATATACCGGTTACGCAATAACACCACGTTGTCCGGCTCCTTGTAGAAATTCTCATAATTCAGCTCATAGGCAATCTGAGAAAAAAGCAGAACCCCTATCAACAATCCCAATGTGAGGGACACCAATTTTATAATATTATTCCCGCGTCCTCGCAACAGAATCCGAATGGTATAATAAAGGTGTCGCATAAAATTATCACTACTAATCACTTATCACCACTTATTCATTTTTAATACTGTTCACCGGATTATCATTTGCTATTCTCCATGTCTTTATCACTACACAACCAATGATAAAAAGTAAAGAGACAAAAGCTATCAGGATATAATAGTATATCGGAAATTCAGCCGTTTCAGAAAACTGGTCCGTCCACAAAGCTCCCAAATACCAGGCCCCCAATGTTCCGATACACACCGCAGGCATTGAAGTCCAAAATATATCTTTCGAAAGCAAAAGCAAAATAGAAGACGCCTCTGCCCCATTTACCTTACGAATGGCTATTTCCTTACTGCGACGTTGCATCTCATCATTAATATAACCAATCAATCCCATCAAGGTAACAAAAAGGATGGTTATGGTGGCCATTAGCGCAACACTTCGAAAATCGACCACAGTGCTGATTTGTAGTTCTGTTGCCCGTGTTTCAGACACAAAATTCAAATCTCCATCCGGCCAAATATTCTTCACATCTTCATTGAGTTTCTTTAAGTTCTCATCAAACGGCTCTTTCAGCTTTACTTGAATACAGCCACTAAAATCAGAACGATATTGGAATACAACCGGTTCCTCCGGCACGAAAATAGGATTAGATGAACGAAAATCTTCCGTCACTCCCACAATAGTACCCAATATTTCATCATTGTTACGAACCTGGCGACCGATAGGATTCTCTTTCCAATGCATAACTTCCAGGAACTTCCGGTTAACCACAACTTCATCCTGTTGCTTCAGGTTACGTCCTTCTTTCAGTTTTATTCCCACAAACGGAAGATAGTCTTTGTCAATTGCATTGCCTCGCATACTATATTGATTTCCGCTTTCCGTAGTAACCTGGCAACCACTCATACCTTCATATAGAGGCAGACTGCTACTTGCAACAGCTTCTACATAAGGCAAATTTTGAAAAGTAGAGCGTGCGTTTTCAGGATTACTGAAATAGTAATAGGTAAAAGCCATGCGTTCTGTGGTGAAACCTCGGTCTATATTAGTCATGTGATTGGATTGCACCAATACAAGCGCCAACAATGCAAAGATGAATGCCGTACCGGTAAATTGGATGAAAAGTAACGGACGCTTCCAGCTTTTCTTGCCTTCCGTATATCTGCGAAAGACCTGCGTAACCGGTATTCTTGAAAATTGTAATCCCGGCAATACACCACCCACTATGAAGATAAATAAAACGGCACAAACCGGTGCCCATAGATTCTCATAAGTAAACATGGCCTCCAGACTGGCATCTGCCATTCTTTCAAGCGGTTCTTGGAAATTAAGCATAAGGAAAGCCATCAATAGGACAGAGAGGAAAATAAGAATCCCTGTTTCCCACAGAAACATTTTCATGATTCCCCAATCTGACGCTCCATTACACTTGTGCACACCAATGATTTTGGCACGGCGACTCAGTGAAGAAATGGAAATTAGCACATAGTTCAATGTAACAGTAAACAATAGAATACCTGCTAAGATAAGCAATACCCAAATAATACCCATGCCATCATAATTCATAGCCAGTCTTAAATCCGAAAAGGGAATCAGGCGAAGCGACCAAGTATAATTCTTATCCTTATCTTCCTGCGGAATATATTTTTCCAACATTTGGTCTATGCGACTATTTATCGTTTCCATGTCGGAAGGATGGCGTAAGCGAATATAAGCAAAATAACTGTCACCTCCATTCCACCCCCAATAGTCCCAGCCATATTTTCGTGTGGTAGCCATAGATATGATAACCCTCAAATCATAAAATGTAGAATTCTCAGGATAGTCTTCATAAACACCTTTTATGGTCATCGGCATGCTTTTATTCAAATTCACAACCTTGCCGACAGGATCAGTCCCGGCAAACATTTCTTGTGCCAAGCTCCGGCTGATAAACAGTATATCGGGATTATTCATTTCCGAAGCCTGCCCTTGCAGTATCTTTGTTCTCATTGTCTTAAAGAAACAACTGTCGGCTATCAATACACCCGGACTGAAACGAACGTCATCCTTATAAAGAGAAGTTCCTCCCCACCAGAAATGCGTTGTTGTGGCACTTTCCACTTCTTTGGGAAAACTTTCGGCTATGGCACCGGCCATAGGGCCCATTGTCATAAAGCCGGTGTCCTTCTCTCCGTTATGATTCCATTCAATCTGCACTGCAGCCAGACATTCGGAATCCTCATAGCAAGTATCATAATTAAACTCGAAGGCTTCGCGCGCGAATATCAAGATACTGACCGTCAAACCCAGAGTCAGCGAGATAACCTTTATAAGATTAGCCCCACGCCCATGAATCAATGTCTGAATTACATAATAAAGTTCTTTCATATTTTATTTTTTGTTTCTATTCGTTCTCTTAAAGAATAATGCAGAAAACGTGCCAAAGTCACAGTTCTCTATAAATAAGAGCTTTAGTTATTTCATTCCGCCCCGATAGTGTCTAATAATTAGACAGCAGTGTATGATAATTAGACAACAATGGTTTATTGCTGTTCCAAAAAGCTTATGTCTAATAATTAGACACTGCTTAGGAGGTTAGGCGCCAAATACTTATCTTTGTTTCAAGAATAAACCAAAAGATTATAGATATGCAAGGAACCATAATTGTGGTAGACGATAATAAAGGGGTGCTTTCTGCCGTTAAGCTGCTGTTGAAGAATAGCTTTGAGCGTATCATTACCCTCACCTCACCTATCACACTGCCTGCCGTGCTGCGTGAAGAGAATGCACAGGTGGTATTGCTTGATATGAACTTCAGCAGTGGGCTTAATACCGGCAATGAAGGGCTTTACTGGTTGCACGAAATAAAAAAAATGCAACCGTCATTACCCGTCGTGCTATTTACTGCTTACGCTGATATCGATTTGGCTGTACGTGGTATAAAAGAAGGAGCCGCGGATTTTATCGTGAAACCTTGGGATAATACCCGATTGGTAGATACACTGTCAGCTACATGCCGAAACAGTTCTAAAGGAAAGAAAAAAGCAGAACTCCGCAGGGTGGTATCATCAATGTATTGGGGTGAAAGCAATGCCATGAAACAGTTGAGGACACTGATAGAGAAGGTAGCCCAAACAGATGCAAATATCCTGATTACCGGAGAGAATGGTACCGGGAAGGAAATGCTGGCACGCGAAATCCATGCGCTTTCCGAACGATGCCGGCGCAATATGGTAACGGTGGATATGGGTGCCGTTACTGAATCTTTGTTTGAAAGCGAATTGTTCGGGCATGTAAAAGGTTCGTTCACCGACGCCCATTCCGACCGGCAAGGAAAATTCGAAGCGGCTCATGAAGGTACTCTCTTTTTGGACGAAATAGGCAATTTGCCTTATCACCTGCAATCCAAGCTCCTTACTGCCATTCAACAGCGTAGTGTGGTGCGTGTGGGCAGCAATGATCCCATTCCTGTAGATATCCGTTTGATTTGCGCCACTAATTGCAATTTGGAAGAGATGGTACTCAAAGGCAGGTTTAGGGAGGATTTATTATACAGAATAAACACCATCCATATTGAAATTCCTCCTTTACGTGACAGAAAAGAAGATATTATCCCCCTTGCCGAACGGTTTATCGACCGTTTCTGTAAGCAGTATGACAAAGGAAATATCATTCTTTCCTCTTCCGCAAAGGACAAGCTGCGCGAGCATCCTTGGTATGGGAATATTCGGGAACTGGAGCACGCCATTGAGAAGGCTGTCATCATTAACGAAGATGGAATATTGAATAACGAACATTTTCACTTTCCCCGTAAAGCCGGCACGCCTCCTGCCGAAGCTGCCGTCTCCACATTGGAAGAAATGGAGTTGCAGATGATTCAAAGAGCCATGGAAAAATGTAACGGAAACCTTTCGGCCGTGGCTGCCCAACTGGGAATAACGCGTCAGACCTTATATAATAAAATGAAGAAATTCGGTTTATGATGAAAAAAGTGACTGCCTCTTTTATCTTCCGCCTACTTGTTGTTGTCGCATTGGCGACATCCGGTTTATGGCTGTATATGCACCACAATTGGTTATGGTTATGCCTTGTCGTTCCCTTATTCTTCGTTTCAATATATTGGTTTCATCGCCTGTATACCTATAATACAAGAAAAGTGGCATTTTTGCTTGACGCCATTGAGAATGACGACCCGGCTGTGCGATTCTATGAACATAGCCCCGACAAAGACAATTCATCGGTCAACATGATGCTGAACCGCATAGCGCGAATCTTATATAATGTAAAACAGGAAACAGCCCAACGTGAGAAGTATTACGAGCTGATTCTTGACTTCGTGGAAACAGGAATCGTTGTACTCAACAGTAAAGGTGCTGTCTATCAAAAAAATAAAAAAGCAACGCAACTATTGGGAATGGACGTATTTACACATACCAAACAACTATCCCGCATTTCAGACGAACTGAAAAAAGTGATGGAAGAAGCTCTTCCGGGAGATAAATCACAAGTACAGGTCAGTACGGAGCGCGGTACAATCAATCTGGCACTACGCGTGTCGGGCATAAATATCAAAGAGGAAGAACTACGTATTATCGCTCTCAGCGATATCAACCGCGAGTTGGACGAACGGGAGATTGATTCATGGATTCGGCTTACCCGGGTTTTAACTCACGAAATCATGAACTCCCTTACTCCCGTCACTTCGTTGAGTGAAACCTTGCTGCAATTACCGGGAGCTGAAAACGAGGAGATGCGGCAAGGATTGGAAACGATTCACACGACAGGCAAAGGACTGATAAATTTCGTCATGTCTTATCGCAAACTGACACGTCTTCCTTCACCGGAACCTTCACTGTTCTATGTACGTCCCTTCCTCGAAAGAATGATAAAACTGGCGTGTCATCAGCATCCTTGTCCTCATATCAGCATTTCCCTGCATGAAGCGAAAGACGATTTGATTGTCTTTGCCGACGAGAACCTCATTGCTCAAGTGGTGACTAACCTGCTTAAAAACGCCATTCAAGCAATTGGTGATACACCGGACGGACTAATCACCCTGAGAGCATACTGTGACGAACAGGAAAGTGTACATATCGAGATTGCTAATAATGGTCCTGTGATCGACCCCGAAGCTGCCGAACAGATTTTTATTCCTTTCTTTACCACCAAAGAAGAAGGAAGCGGAATCGGTCTGAGCTTGAGCAAACAAATTATGAGACTTAGCGGTGGCACACTGACATTGTTGCCTTATAAAGAAGACAGGCAGACTACCACATTTGCATTGGTGTTCAGTTAAATTCTTCTATTGACCCAAAATCAAATAAAAAATCTCCTTTCACTACTGTCAATCAAAAACTATATTTCAGTTCTTTATGACAGCAGAGAAAAGAGATTTATATCTAAAAAGTATTTGAGTATTTTTTAGTTCCCTGATTTTTACTTAGCCACTTTTTCCAATCTCTTCATAATAGAGAACATAAATAAAGCAGCAACCAGACAGCATACAATCAATACACTCCATACCATCCACAACTGCATTTCACCCCAAATCTTACCAATTTCACCAACCAACTTATTACCTAATGCAGTAGCTACAAACCAACCACCCATCATCAATCCTTTATATTTGGGAGGTGCAACTTTAGAAACAAATGAAATACCCATTGGTGATAGCAGCAATTCAGCAAAAGTCAACACCAAATAAGTAGAAATCAACCAATTAGGAGATACTAATTGAGAAGAAGAAATACCATTCGCTTCCACTTCCGACGGTGTGGGAAGTCCCATAGAACCCATAGCCAAAATAGCAAAACCAATCGCAGCAATAAGCATACCAAACGCAATTTTACGAGGTGCGGAAGGTTCTTTTCCGGCTTTAGCCAAAGAGCTAAATACAGCTAAGGATACCGGAGTCAAAGCAACAACGAAGAAGGGGTTGAATTGCTGGAATATCTGGGGAAGAATAGGCAGAGTTGCATCCATCGTACTATAATTTACTCCCAAAAGAATAATGACAGCAACTGCTACAATACCTGAAATAGTTTTGCTTTTACTAATTTTAGATTGAAAGAAAGAAAAACCAGCGTAAACCAATACAATCAGTAAAGTAAGATTCCATACACTAAAGCCTAACCGATCGAGCCCTTCAGCAGAATGAGCTGTATAGTCACGGGCAAAGAAAGTCATGGTAAGACCATTTTGATGGAATGCCATCCAAAAGAAAATAACGACAGCAAATACAAGACACAAAGCAATAATGCGTTGTTTTGTCTCAGCTGGAGTAAGTTCTTCGGAAGTAGCAGCCTGTTGTGTACTCTTATTGGCGTTAGCTTGTTTTGTATTGACATCTGCATGTTTAAACGTAGAACGGAATGCATAATAAATAATGATAGAAATAATCAATGAGATACAAGCTACACCAAAACCATAATTATAAGCTTCCCCCAATTTATCAATATATGTAGAACAGAATGATGCAGTATCACCAGCAAAATTCTGAGCTACTTTCAGGCTTTCAAGTAATTGTGAACCCTCAGGAGTTATGGTTCCATTTTGAAACTGGTGTGCCAAAGCCGGAATCTGTCCATCGTATGTTAAGTTAGATTTTGCCAACATCCAGTTTGTTATTTCTGTCGCCATTGTAGGGGCATATAAGGCACCGATATTAATAGCCATATAGAAAATACTAAATGCCGAATCGCGCTTACTTCTGTATTCAGGAGCATCATAGAGATTTCCTACCATTACTTGCAGGTTACCTTTAAATAAACCGGTACCTAATGCAATCATTGTCAATGCACCGAACATCATCCATTTAGCGATATCATTTCCTGCAGGAATAGAAAGTAGCAGATAACCGAAAAACATGACAAAAACACCTGTGGTCACCATCTTTCCATAACCAAATTTATCGGCTAACCAACCACCGATTAGAGGAGTAAAATAAACACCAGCCAAGAATGTAGAAAAAATCTCGGATGTTTCGGCTGCCGTATATCCAAACTTAGCTTGCAAAAAGAGTGTGAAAATCGCAAGCATTGTGTAATAACCAAAGCGTTCGCCGGTATTGGCGAGAGCTAACGCATATAAGCCTTTAGGCTGTCCTTCAAACATAAGTAATAAGATTTATAATTAATAGTTAATTTTGCAAAGATATAACTTTTAGCCAATCTGAAAAAAAAAGAACCACGAAAGTGGCTCTTTTTGCATGATTATTCGATGAAAAGGGATGTTACTTCCGCTTTAGCTTCTTTTATAAGGTCATTGGGAGCAATTTTAATTTGTAATCCCCGTATGCCGGCACTGATATAAATAAACGGATATTCAGTGCATGTTTCATGTATATAAGTGGGAAAGTGTTTCTTCATGCCAATGGGAGAACAGCCGCCACGGATATATCCCGTCAAAGGAAGCAGTTCTTTCATCGGAATCAAGTCACATTTCTTATTGCCCGATACTTTGGCAGCCAGTTTTAAGTCTACCTCGTGTTCTCCGGGGATAACACAGACAAAATGCCCTGTTTTATCTCCGTGAAGTACCAAGGTCTTAAATACCTGCTCTATATTTTCTCCCAAACTGGCAGCTACATGAATGGCACTCAAATCATTTTCATCCACCTCATAAGGAATCAGCTCATAAGAAACCTTAGCCTTATCAAGCAGACGCGCTGCATTTGTTTTTGCTATTTTCTCTTTCATACCGAATAATCTTAATTCTTTAATTCTTCTTTGATAAATCGGGGTGTATAGCCTTTACTACTCTTAGCTACTTCTTCGGGAGTACCTGTGGATAGAAGTTGTCCTCCGCCGCGTCCTCCTTCCGGCCCCATATCTATAATATAATCCGCCAGTTTGATGACATCCAGGTTATGTTCGATAACGATAACCGTATTTCCTTTGTCCACTAATCTGTTGAGCACGGTCATCAGCACACGGATATCTTCAAAGTGCAAGCCGGTGGTAGGTTCATCCAATATATATAAAGTTTTTCCCGTATCGCGCTTGGAAAGCTCTGTCGCCAATTTCACACGCTGGCTTTCTCCACCGGACAAGGTGGTGGAAGGTTGTCCCAACTTGATATACCCCAGCCCTACTTCCTGCAAGACTTTTATTTTATTCAGAATCTGAGGTACGTTCTCAAAGAACTCCACAGCCCGGTTAATAGTCATATCCAGCACATCGGCTATGGATTTTCCCTTAAAACGCACTTCCAGCGTTTCACGGTTATAACGTTTGCCATGACATACTTCACATGGGACCAGGACATCAGGCAGGAAATTCATTTCAATTGTCTTGTAACCGTTACCGCCACAAGCTTCGCAACGTCCTCCGGTCACATTGAATGAAAAACGTCCCGGTTTATAGCCGCGTATCTTCGCTTCGGGCAGATTGACAAAAAGATTTCTTATATCCGAAAAGACTCCGGTATACGTTGCCGGATTGGAACGGGGTGTTCGTCCCAAAGGAGATTGGTCTACGTTCACCACCTTGTCTATATTTTCCAGCCCTTCTATGCTGTCGTATGCCAACGGGTCTTGCAGGGAGCGATAAAAATGCTGAGACAGGATAGGTTGCAGAGTATCATTGATCAAGGTGGATTTCCCACTGCCCGACACCCCTGTCACACAGATAAGTTTTCCCAATGGAAACTCCACATCCACATTTTTCAGGTTGTTTCCCCTCGCACCCTTCAGCCATAAGGATTTTCCGTTTCCTGCCCTTCGTTCAGATGGAATCTCCAGCTTCATCTTCCCGTTTAAATATTGCGAGGTAAGTGTCTCTGTCTTAACCATTTCCTGCGGAGTTCCGGCGAATACTACCTCACCCCCCAAACGGCCGGCTTTCGGTCCCATGTCCACTACATAGTCTGCGGCCAACATCATATCCTTATCATGTTCCACCACAATGACAGAGTTGCCTGTATCCCGAAGTTTCTTCAATGAATTGATAAGTCGGAGATTGTCGCGCTGGTGAAGTCCGATACTCGGCTCATCCAATATATAGAGTACATTCACCAATTGTGAACCGATTTGAGTTGCCAAACGGATGCGCTGGCTTTCTCCTCCCGAAAGAGACACCGAGGTGCGGTTCAATGACAGATAGTCCAAGCCCACATCAAGCAAGAAACGCAAACGAGTACGAATTTCCTTTAATATCTCGCTCGCAATTCTGCGTTGTTTATCCTCTAAAAATTCATCTACCTTCATCAGCCAATCATACAACTCATTGATATCCATACTGGCCAATTCATAGATGTTCTTATCGTGTATGCGGAAATGCAATGCCTCCCTGTTCAATCTGGCTCCCTTACATTCGGGACAGACATCGGTCTTGGCAAACTGCTCCGCCCATTTCTGAGCTGTAGCGGAAGCATCTTTTTCCTGCATCATCTGTATGTACTTCACTATTCCTTCATACGTCACAAAATAGTCGGAAGAAGTATGGATGAGGCTGCTTTTTATCTTAATCCGCTCATCGGAACCATAAAGAATTTCATCAATGGCTTCGTCTGTCAAGTCCTTGACAGGTGTCTTTATGCTGAAATCATATTTTTCAAGCAATGCTTCTATCTGCCAGAATATCATTGCATTTTTATACTTGCCCAGAGGTGCTATGGCACCTTCATAAATAGACAATTCACGATCAGGAATCACTTTGTCTACATCAATAAGGTTGACATATCCCAATCCTTTACATCGCGGACAAGCTCCTTGCGGAGAATTAAATGAAAAATTGTGGGGAGCAGGTTCTTTATAGGACAACCCTGTAACCGGACACATCAGGCGTTTGCTGTAATGGCGTACCGTTTCTGTTTCCGCATCCAATATCATAATCAGTCCATCCCCTTGCTGCATGGCAGTTGCAACACTTTGCTTCAAGCGTTTCTCATCCTTTTCATTTACAACCAGTTTATCAATGACCACCTCTATATCATGGTTCTTATAACGGTCGAGTTTCATGCCGTGAACAATCTCACGCACTTCCCCATCCACACGCACATACAAATAACCTTTTTTCCTCACCTGTTCGAAAAGTTCTTTGTAATGACCTTTACGTGTACGCACCAACGGAGCCAGCATAAAAATCTTTTTGCCTTGATAATCTTTATGAATCAGTTCAAGAATCTGTTCTTCGGTGTATTTCACCATTTTTTCTCCCGAGAGATAAGAATATGCAATACCTGCACGGGCAAACAACAAGCGAAGATAGTCATACACTTCGGTTGTTGTACCTACGGTAGAACGCGGATTCTTATTCGTTGTTTTCTGCTCTATAGAAATCACCGGACTCAATCCTGTTATCTTATCTACATCAGGACGTTCCATTCCACCCAGAAAATTACGGGCATATGCAGAGAATGTTTCTATGTATCTGCGTTGTCCCTCAGCAAAGATAGTATCAAATGCCAATGAAGATTTACCGCTACCGCTAAGTCCGGTTATCACAGTCAGGCTGTTACGTGGAATTTCTACATCTATATCTTTTAAATTATGCACACGGGCACCGTATACATTAATTAATTCTTTATCTTCAATCATATATTTATGCTTTCAGCTACTTTTGGCAGGCAAATTTAATGCTTCTGGACGAAATAATTAATTAAAAAGCCTAATATTATTTGCTATTCTTTCCATATAATGTGAATAAAACAGTTTTTTTTGTACTTTTGCCCCTTAGTATAATCAACACACTACAAATGAAATTTATTCAAGCATTATATCTGGTCGCAGCTTTGTCTGTTGCTCCAGTCGGAATGATGGCTCAGACGCATTCCTCTGACAGCTATTTTCTGCACACTATTACCAAAGGGCAGAGTTTGTATTCGATAGCCAGTATGTATAACGTTACTACTGCCGATATCATTAAACTGAATCCGGGAAGCTCGGAACAAATAAAGGCCGGTGAGAGATTGAAGATTCCGCAGAAGAACGCAGGAAGCGGACAACAAACGTTTCACACCATTCAGGCCGGAGAAACTCTGTATAAGCTTACGCAGCGATATGGTGTCACTGCACAACATATATGTAAGGCCAATCCGGGACTCAGTGCGGAAAACTTCCGTATCGGACAGGTTATTGTTATCCCTGCACAAACAGAAAGCAGTGAGGAAACCATTATCAATGAAGTAAAATCGGCCGGAGCTGTTTCTTCCGCTTCCACCCCTTTAAAACCTAAATGTCGGGATATGCATCGGGTGGAAAGAAAAGAAACGATATACAGCATCAGCCGTCTATACGGCATTACGGAAGCCGAACTGATTGCAGCCAATCCCGAACTCCGTACAGAGAAACTCAAAAAAGGAAAGTTTTTGTGTATCCCCTACACATCTGCCGGAAACAACCAAAAGGAACAGGAGCAACCTGTATCGCCGACTACTATACCGACCGACAATGAGCTCTTTGATAAGAGTAGGAAGGAAAATCCTAAGATTTCCACCATAAAAGCAGCCGTTATGCTTCCGTTCATGACCGACGGCAGCGGTAATCGTGATGAACAAATCCGCATGGTAGAGTACTATGAAGGTTTCTTGATGGCAGTAGACAGTTTGAAAGAAAAAGGTGTTTCTATTGATATATACACTTATGATACATATAATAATACCTCTTCGGTAAAATCCATTCTTGCCAAAGATGAAATGAAAAACATGAATATCATCTTCGGTCCTGCCTATCCGGAACAGGTTAAACCGGTGGCGGATTTTGCCAAGAAAAATAATATCCGCTTAGTGATTCCATTTACTTCAAAGGGTAATGAGGTGTTCAACAACCCGTCTATTTATCAGATTAATACTCCTCAATCTTATCTATATTCGGAAGTATATGAGCACTTTACCCGCAAATTTACCAATGCCAATGTAATATTCCTTGATGCAGAGGATGGCGATAAAGACAAAGCGGATTTTATTAAGGGACTGAAAGAAGAATTGAAAGGCAAGCACATACCTTTTACTGAATTAAAAGGTGAGGCCATTACTCCCGAATCATTAAAGGGAGCCATGAATGCTACTTTGGACAATGTATTTATTCCTACTTCCGGTACAAACATTGCTCTGATTAAATTATTACCGCAGTTAATTGTTACCCTGCGTGACAATCCTGATTATCGGATGCAATTATTCGGCTACCCCGAATGGCAAACGTATACTAACGACCATTTGGCCAGTTTTTATGAATTGGATACTTATTTCTATTCTTCTTTCTATACTAACAATTTATTTCCCGAAGCTATCCGATTCTCTTCTGCCTATCGCAAATGGTACAGCAAGGATATGTCGAACACATTCCCCAAATATGGAATGTTAGGATTCGACACAGGCTATTTCTTCCTGAAAGGGTTATCACAATATGGAAGCAACTTGGAAGACAAGCTGAATAAAGTGACAGTCACTCCTATTCAGACAGGTTTTAAATTTGAACGCGTAAATAACTGGGGAGGCTTTATCAACCGGAAAGTGTTCTTTGTTCATTTTACGAAGAACTATGAATTGATTAAACTCGATTTTGAATAATGAAGAACTATAAATATATAGGTATATTGGTTCTGGCATGGTTATTCACCTTGCCGGCAACTGCACAATTAGGTGAAGAGCGACATAATTTTGCAGTTGGAATAAATGGAGGACTGAACATGAACTCTGTTAGTTTTGATCCTAAAATCAAACAAAATACCTTGAATGGCATGGAGATGGGTGTCACCATGCGCTATATGTCCGAAAAATACTTCAAGATGATGTGTGGAGTGCAAATGGAAATCAATTACTCACAACGCGGTTGGAGTGAAAAGATTGAGGATGGCTCCGGAAATACATACAGCCGCACCATGAACTATGTTGAGATTCCTCTTTTGGCTCATCTTGCTTTCGGAAAAGACGCACTGAACCGAGGAGTAAAGTTCTTTATCAATGCAGGTCCCCAGATCGGTTTCTTTTTAAGCGATAAAGAAGAAATGAGTGATAATTGGGATACTTCCCAACGCCCCAATGGGGTAACAGAGCAATACGGTAAGGCTGTAGAAAATAAATTTGATTATGGTATTGCAGCCGGCGCCGGACTGGAATTAAGCACAGGTATCGGACACTTCTTGTTGGAAGGGCGTTATTACATGGGGTTGGGAGACTTTTATAAGAGTACAAAAAAAGATTATTTCGGTCGGTCTGCCCACTCCTATATAGGCGTAAGGGCAACTTATTTATTCGATATAACCAAATAAGGCAGGCTCATCCGAAGAAGATATTGCCTTTCGGTCAAAGGTCGCATGACACGTATATATGTGTAGGGCTACACATATATACGTGTTGCTTTATACATACGTATGTGTAGCCTCATGCGTATATACGTAAAGACCGATACATACGTATGTGTGTCCCGGTCATTTTCTTTTTAACTATTATTACGATTTCATTTGAAACTAAAAGTTAATTATTACCGTCTAATCCGATAAACAGTATTAATTGGTCTCCGACCAAGAAGACACGAAAAAAACTACATCATGAAAAAAATTGGTATTTTAATGACCGTATGCTTATTGGCAGGTATATGCCATGCACAACAAATACGCATATCCGGTAAAGTATTGGAAGCAAGCACTAAGCAAGCGGCGATAGCAGCCAATGTGGTCCTGCAAACCAATGATTCGACTTTTGTCAACGGTGCCGCAACCGACAACAAAGGAATTTTCCGAATAGAAAAAGTGGCGGAAGGAAGTTATAAATTGGTCATCTCTGCCATCGGTTTTAAGAAAAGCGTCATTGACCTGCAAGGACTTTCCCAATCTGTCGATTTGGGTACGCTGGAACTGGAAGAAGCCTCCCAACAACTGGAAGAAGTGACGGTTTCCGCAACCAATGTGGTCAGTAAGTTCGACCGAAAATTAGTGTTTCCCAACAAGCAACAAATCACTGCTTCAAATAGCGGTGTCGATTTATTACGCAATCTGATGCTTCCACGACTGAATGTAAATCCTCTGGATGGCAGCGTTTCCCTGAATGACGGAAGTTCTGTACAACTGTGTATCAACGGACGCAAAGTGGGGAAAGAAGAAATTCAGGCACTTATCCCATCGGATATCCTCCGAATAGAATATCTGGAAGACCCCGGACTGCGCTACGGAGATGCAGGAGCGGTGGTAAACTACATTGTCCGCCGTTATGAACTTGGAGGTTCTGTCAGCACCTCGGCTCAGCAGTCGCCCTATGTGATGTGGGGAAACTATAATGTGTCGGGAAAAGTGAACTACAAGAAATCCGAATTCGGAATATGGTATGGCGCATATTCACATAAATTCGAGAATGCATGGCGCACCAATGAAGAAACGTTTGCAAAGGAAGACGGTACTTTTCTGCACCGGACGGAAGAAGGCATTCCTGATGTTACTTCGGAATACGCACAATGGGGCGGTATCAGTTATAACTTGCAGGAAGCGGATAATTATATGTTGAACGCCTCCGTCGGATTTTGGAATGAAAACAAACCACGAACCGGTTTCCACAGCACACTGTATACCCGTGAATATCCCGAACTTGCCACAGAAAGACTTGACTTTGCTCACAACCGTAACAGTCGTCCCTGGTTCGACATCTATTTTCAGAAGGAACTAAAAAAGAAGCAGTTTCTGGCATTGAACGTTGTAGGAACATATATCGGCAGTCATAACCGCCAAAACTATCAGGAAATTCTCGATAATGAGTTTGTTGCCGATTACTTCTCAGGTGTGCAGGGTGACAAATACTCCATCATCGCGGAAGGAATCTATGAAAAGACATTCAAGAAAAGCCGTTTCAGTTCGGGTATCAAACACACCCAGGCATATTCGGACAATGAGTATAGCGGAACACTGAACTATAACACACAGATGAAACAAGCCGACACGTATGCCTATGCGCAATATAACGGAAAATGGAAAAAGATGAATTATACGCTGGGGGTAGGTGTCACCCGTTCCTGGTACCAACAAATCGGACAAGAAGATTACGAAACTTACCAATTCAATCCACGTTTCAGCCTGAGTTATACATTTAATGAAGAATTTTATGCCCGCATGAATGGCAGTTTAAACAGTAATGAGCCTTCACTATCTCAGTTAAGTGCTGTAGACCAATTGATAGACTCATTGCAAATCAGACGTGGAAACCCTGATTTGAAACCATATAACAACTACCGGTTGAACCTGACATTGGGGTATAACAAGAAGAAAGTGCAGATAAATTGGTATACCAACTATCGCAATGCGCCCGATGTCATCATGGAGCAAACTTATCGTGAGAACGGGAAATTCATACGCAGCTATGCCAACCACCATCGCTTCCAGTCTTTGGAAAATGAGTTATCTGTCCGCGTGGGAATGCTTTGGGATGTACTGCAATTAAGAGGGAGTACGGGGCTGAGCCGTTATTGGAGTCACGGAACGGATTATAATCACACCTATACAAACTGGTATTACGAATTGGAGGCAACCGCCATGTATAAACGATTTATGGGATACTTCATGATACAGAGCAACCGCAACAGTTTCTTTGGCGAAAGCTTGAGCAGTGGCGAGAACTTGCATGTCCTTATGTTGCAATATCGCTTGGGCAGAGTCAATTTGGGAGCAGGAATCATCAATCCTTTCTCTGATAACTATAAGCGCGAACAGGAAAACAGGAATCGCTACGCCGGCTCCAAGGGAGCATGGCATGTGAAGGAGTCGGCTCACATGGCTTTCCTGACCTTTGCCTACAACTTCAGTTTCGGCCGCCAATATCAAAGCAAGAACAAGAAGATTAACAATAGCGACACAGACGCCGGTGTATTATAAAAAATATGCTTTATTGTTATAAGGGGTTGTGTCAAAACTAAACCGGCCTATCCCATCGTCAGCTGTAGGGGCAGGGTTTGCC
>OHTC01000672.1_pt1 | contig 16556 bp, 17 predicted proteins | sample 1578801 | NCBI WGS metagenome assembly OHTC01 (sample SAMEA3879556, study PRJEB24766) | human gut metagenome | biome: human-associated habitat; feature: feces | place: USA | collected 1985/1987 | reverse complement strand
GAGCAACCTGCTCAATCGAATCTTTATAACAAGAGGGCGGAGGACTGTTTACAGCTCGAGCGCTTGGCTCATCAAAGAGACCGTCCATCCATTGCCCTCCCATTATAACAAAAATAAGCATAGTCTCCGAGGCTTCATATCCGCTTCGGGTGCTATGCTTATTTTGTACCAATCAAAGAATCACATTGTTATGAACTCCTATTCTTGTTCTCTCTGCAAGGCAGACGACGGATGAGCTCTCTGCTATCAGGCATATTTTTAGTTCTTCATCTGCAAACCAATTAGCCACATTGCATTCGTCTTGTCAGTGCAGCCTCACAAAATTTCAATATACCCTTTGTCAGCATTTACTGTTACCTAATTGCTATCCTTCACAGTATCATAGAACTCCTGCGGCAGGCGGTCAATCATGGGAATCTCCATGATGATCGCACCGGCGGCCAACATGGGATTAGGGTCCTGCACAATCAGCGCCGCGGGCACGTTGAGAAAGCGGTCAAGGTGATACAGGCTGTCCTGCTGCACAACAGAACTGCTTTGGAAGCGTCCAGGAACTTCGGTTCGTAGATGCCCTCCAGAATCTCTTTGCTGACTTCATCCACGTCTGTCGCTTTGCCTTTCGGCTGTTGAGCATAGAATGGGACCAATACTTCCTTGTTGACATACTGCATCATTGACTGAACTCTACCATATTTTTCTACTATCCCCACTATCTCTGCTTTCTCTTTTTCCATCATTTTTTCTGGTCTCCTGTGCCTGATGTTTCATCAGCAAAGGCATTCCTATTGTCCGCTCCTTCCCTCCAGTGTCATTACTACCTTCTTTGGTACTATGAGCGAATCCGACTCCTCAGCAGCTTTCGTTCGTACTCACCATTGCGTTGGCCGATACTCCCCACTACTTTTCCAGTAGAACCACCCAGCCCTCCCGAGTATGCAAAATATAACGATGTCAGGTATGCCGTGCTCTCAGACTCCGGCGTGTGTTCGCAGACTCGCCTTATCGCCTGCTCCTTGTTGATGACCGCAGAGGTGACTCGACCATCCCACGCAATCAAAAACTATAACGGAGCTCCATCGCTTCACACTTTCGTATTGCGGCGTTCCTGCTCTCTGTCCTATGCTTAAGCGTCATTGTTTGTCTTTGATGCTCCAAGTGCTCAATACCGGCAGCTTGCTAGACCTCACTGGGTTGAATTCTCACCGACTTTATATTCCGCACCAAACCGGCGCACCACCTCGTAGGCAGTACACCACGGTTTTTGTGAAAAAGGAAGCAGCAAATTGAAGCCATCGTCGTCATGCTTTTCGTTCCAAAATCGCACCTCTGTAAACAAAAAGTACGAATACAACCTCACCCTCGCTTTACAACAAGAAATATCGCAAATCAGTAGATTGCAACAATCATCTTAGGCAGAGTCATCGCCTCCGTTCAACAGCAATATCGTTTTCGAGTTTCCCGAGCTGTGTAACTGCGTTACCAGCCCGGCTTTTTTCTCCACCCCGGGTTAACGCTTCGCCTCCCCCAACTTGCTCTTCAATCGCTTTCCATAAAGTCCTATCACTATGTACGCAACTAAGCAACTCAGTTCAATAATCCAACCGATACCATAGCAAAAATAGATGTTTTCCGGGCTACACAGCTTGTAAAGCAGCCATGCCGCCGGAACTCTGCCCAACCATTGCGCACCAGACATAATCAGGGTCGACACAAAGACATTTCCCAATCCATTCAGAACAGATTGGATCAGAGATGTGACTGTATAAATGACATAGAATGGCATGATGCGGTAAAGATATGCCAGACCGCCGGCAATCACCGATGGATCGGAATTAAACACCCTCAGCAGCTGCGGCGCAAAGGTCATGATCAGCACGACCAACACCACATCCACCATAAGCGACAGCTTCAGAGCCTCTTTAATGCCTATGTAGATCCGATCCTCCTTTCGCGCCCCAATGTTCTGCCCAATAAAGGTCATCATCGCAACGGAGAAGCTCTGGATAGGCAGCGCGGCGAACATATCGATCTTGCTTGCCGCGTTAAAGCCCGCAATGAAAGATGGTTCGCAGCGATTGATTATCATTTGAACCATGATGACTCCGGCTGCAAAAAGCATTTGCTTCAGGCTGAGCGGAAGACCTATCGCGCAAATATTTTTCACGGTATGCCAACGTGCCCTGCTGCTCTGCGCTTTCCCGATATAGTTTCTGAATATGTATCCCGTGCTCAAAATACACGCCGCGAGCTCTGCAAGTACAGTGGCTATCGCTACGCCGACCACACCAAACTGCATTCCTGCAACAAGTAGGATATCCAACCCCACATTTATCAGGCAAGAGAGCGACAGGAAAAGCAGCGAAGCCCTGCTGTCGCCCAGTCCTCTTAAAATACCGTCGTTGATGCCATATCCAAGCACCGCAATGGAGGCCGAGAAGTAAATACGAAGATAGGAGGCGGCATCGCCGATCAGGGCCTCATGCACCCCGGCAAGCTGCAGCAAGACCTCAGCATTCCACACGCCAAGCAGGGCAAGAGGAATAGACCCGACCACCACGATCCCCCATGCTGAAAGGATGGTTTCCTTTATCGAATTGTTCTCGCCTGCACCCCGATAGCGCGACACAATCACGCTAGTTCCTGTCCCAATTCCGCAAAAGAGTGCTATAACTGACACAATGATTGGAAAGCAGAGTCCCACCGATGCCATCGCACAATAGTCCGCGTACCTCCCCAGAACAGCTGTATCCACTACATTATAAAGCTGCTGAAATGCATTTCCGACAAAGATAGGCCAAGAGAACCTCAAGATGGAAAGCATGACTTTGCCGTTCGTCAAGTCAACCGCACCCAGTCTTTTCACGCTCGCTCCCCCTCCGTTTTCATGCATTTCTTTATTGCATCTTCATCGCTAAGTCAAATTGCCCAACTGCCGTTTTTCATGATGGTTATGCGCTTGCCAGCTCTCGTGTCCGCCTCTACATCAAAGTGCTTTGACCCGATCATAAAGTCGACATGGATCGCGCTACTGTTAACCCCCAACGCATCGAGCTCACTGCGCGCAAGCTCGTATCCGCCCGGCAGCACCCCCGGCGTTCCCCGCCCGAGTGCCATGTGGCAAACGGCGTTTTCATCTAGCAGCGTGTCGTAAAAAATCCTGCCCGACTGATAGATAGGTGACTGTACGGGCACAAGTGATATCTCGCCGAAGCGTCTGGAGCCTTCATCCGTATGGATGATTGATGCAAGTGTATCCTCTCCGCTTTCAGCTGAGAATCCAACCACTTCGCCGTCGCGCACCTCCAAGCGTATCCCTTCTATCAGTGCTCCCTTGTAATTAAGCGGCAGGGTAGAGGACACGACCCCGTTGATGTTCCGCTTGTCCGGTACCGAAAAGATCTCTTCCGTGGGAATGTTCGGGACATACAACTCGCCCGTCCGCGTGTTCTCCGCACAGCCGCCAATCCATCCGCCGCCCTCAATCAGCTTTACGCTCAGATCCGTTCCGGGTCCTTTCAGATAAAGCGTGCGAATCCCCAGTTCAGCCAACTGCGTTTTTCTTTTGCAAAGCATCTGCTGGTGTTTTCTCCACGCCATCACAGGGTCTGGCTGATCCAACCTACATATCTTTGCGTAGACCTCCCAAAGGCTTTTCAATGCCTCCTCTGGAGGAAGCTCCGGATAGACAATCCGCGCCCACTCTTCGCCAGGCACAACAGTTTTTACAATGCTGACGCTGCCGTCGGAAGCACTGTCGTCGAACCCCGCTCTGCACTCCCGCTCCGTCTTCTGCACCCTGAGCAGCTCTTCGCCTGCCTGTCTGTCGAGCCGCAGGCACGGAGTGCGCAGAGAAATCACACAGATTTTATCTCTCCCATAGGCCTTTCTGTAATCGTATAGCCATTGGGGATAATAGTCCAACAGTTCTTTCTTGGATGCCTCCGCACGGATTTCATCTGTCAGCTCATCGATGTATTCCGTCTTGACATAATGGGCTCCGTTTTGATAGCTGACCCTGGTAAGTTCTCTTACCAACTCCTGATGTTCCGGTTCCGCCTCAATAATAACTGTTTCCCCCTGCTGAAGGCTGGCCGCAACCATCACCAGCACCTCTGCAAACTTTCGATATAAGCTCTTATTCATGTTTCTTCACAGAGAGCGCGATGCGTATCCATGCTAACCATTACACTTTCCTGCAAGCAATCAGGAGGCTCAGATGGCACAATGTCTTTCGGACGCTTTTCGTTCGTGCCATTGCATCGTCTGAGCCTCTCGTTTCGCGGGCGCTCTGTATACTCCTTACTTGTACTATCTCGGTTCTCGGCGCACTATTAGTAGCTGCGGCTAAAAATGAAGTCCGCAATGTTCGCCTTACTGTTCAACACACCGTGAATGATGGGCTTCTTCGTCACGAGAACCGTCGTAATCCCCGGTCCATGGCCGTGGGCGATACAATCGCCGTGGATCACGATACCAACCGTGCGTGATCCCTTCAGATAGCCGCGGCCAAAGGTGTTGTCACTGTCTTCGATCAGCACGATATCGCCGAATCTCAAATTCTGCAGTCCGTTCTCTTTCACCGCCTCTGAATCCGCCGTCATCAGGTCGTAGTCGCCAGAGTAGGAATGTCCCGCTCCAAGTCCGGAGCCCATCAGATAGGAGGGGATCACCGCCGCCACCGGAAGCGTCATCTCGCCTTGCTCATTGACTTCGATGTTCATGCTTTCCAACAGGTCGGGATCCAGGCTCTGCACCGTGATTTCCGGACACTCCTCAATCTTCAGACCCTGACCGTACGCTTCCACAAGGATCTCGTCGTTGACCTTCAGCTTTTCCAGTGTCTCCTCGGGGAAATGGATGATGACATGCTCGCAACCGCCATGAATACCAGTCACATAGCCGACAGCCCCCTCAGCCTTTCCAGAAACAACGCGCGCGCGGTTTCCGATGCAAGAGAAAACATTCAGCGCATCGCTTTCTCCCGGCTCGCTGTTCTTAATGGACACACAAGGCTCAATGTGATCTCCCACCAGGCCGAAAATCGCATCGCCGACTTTTACATTATAAGTGATGCCGCCGATCGCCGGAAGCGCGACAACTTTGCCTTCCGCCGTGATGCGTGCCGTTCCGCCAAGCGGATGATGAATCCCGCCCTGCACGGATATTTTTACAAGCTTATCACGATTGGTCTTCATAATACTCTCCTGTTCTTTATTCTTCAAAGCGTTTGCAGGCAAGGAAGTGTCCTTCGGAAACCTGTTGGAACTGGACGGGGTCCTTGCATTTCTCCGTCGCATACTTGCAACGCGCCGCGAAGCGGCATCCAGGCGCCGGATCAATCGGGCTCACGACCTCACCGGAAAGAATATCTCTCGGCTTCCCACGCTTTGCAAGGCTCGGAATCGGCACAGCACTCAAAAGTGCCTTTGTATACAGATGCATCGGGTTTGCAAAAAGCTCTTTGCTCGACGCTCTTTCTACACACTGCCCCAGATACATGACCATGATCTCGTCGCTGATATGCTTTACAACCGACAGGTCGTGCGTTATAAACATATAGGTCAGGCCAAACTCATCCTGAAAGTCCATCATCAGATTCAGAACCTGCGCCTGAATGGAAACATCCAGAGATGATACCGGCTCGTCACAGACGATAAATTTGGGGTTTACCGATAGCGCGCGTGCGATGCCGACGCGTTGGCGTCTTCCGCCGTCCAACTCATGCGGATATGCATAGGCAAGTCTGCGCGCAATGCCGACGGTGTCCATCAATTCTCCAACCCGTTTTTCAATATCCGTCCTGTGCGAGAGAATACCGTTTACGATCAGAGGCTCCGCAATGATCTCGCTGACAGACATTCTAGGGTTCAGCGACGCGTACGGATCTTGGAAAATGATCTGCATCTCCTTGCGAAGCTCTTTCATTCTTCTCTTTCCACAGTTGGTAATATTCTCCCCTTCATAGTAGATCTCACCACTGGTCGCCTCGATCAGTCCAAGCACAACTCTACCCAACGTGGACTTTCCGCAACCAGACTCGCCTACAACGCCAAGGGTCGTTCCGCGGACGATCTTCATGTTGACATCATCTACCGCATGGAGCTCTCCCCGGCCCGTTTTGAAGTACTTTTTAAGGTTGCGTGTTTCAATCAAGATGCTATTATCTACCATGCTTATTCCTCCTCGCCCAACGCCTTTTCATCTTGCTTTCTTTCCGCAAAGAGGTGGCAGCAGATCTCGTGCTCGCCATCGCAAAACACAGAGGGCTTTTCTTTCTTGCAAATCTCCATGCACTTGGGACAGCGCGGTGAGAAGCTACACCCCTCCGGCAGGTTCGTAGGATCCGGCATCAAGCCCTTGATCGGCTTAAGGCGATCTGTTTCGTCATCCAGACGGGGGATTGAGCCAAAGAGTCCCTCCGTGTAGGGATGGTGCACCTCGCTGTTAAAAATATCGTACACAGATCCCCGCTCAATGATTTCTCCAGCATACATGATAAGCACTTGATCGCACGTCTCGGCAACGATACCCATGTCATGCGTAATCAGAATCATTGATGTATTCAGCTGCTTTTTCAGGTTTTCCATCATATCAAGAACCTGTGCCTGAATGGTGACATCCAGAGCCGTAGTCGGCTCGTCCGCGATCAGCAATCTCGGCTCACAGGCCAGTGCAATGGCAATCACTACTCGCTGCTTCATGCCTCCGGAGAACTGGTGTGGATACTCGCTCTTGCGTTCGGTCGGGATACCGACTAGGCGTAACATCTTGTCCACATATTCCTCAATCTCATGCGACGACAGCTTGGAGTTGTGCAGCTTCAGCACCTCGCCGATTTGCGCACCGACAGTCAGCACGGGATTCAAGCTTGTCATGGGATCCTGAAAGATCATAGAAATGTCCTTGCCGCGCATCTTCTGCAGCGCAAGGGTGTCCATCTCCATAATGTCTTCTCCGTCAAAGCAGATCGATCCGTTGCGAATCTTTCCCGTGTTCTCTGCCAACAGACGCAGGATACTCAAAGCGGTGGTGGATTTCCCGGCGCCGGTCTCGCCGACCAACCCCACGGTCTCGCCTTCCTTTACCAAAAAGCTGATTCCGTTCACAGCATGTACGATCTCCAGATCCGTTTCGTATACGACCTCCAGATCCTTGACCTCCAGAATATTCTTTACTTCGTTCATCTCCGCTCTCCTTCCTTACTGCTTCAGACGCGGATCAAGTGCATCGCGGAGACCGTCACCCAAGAAATTCAGGGACATTACAGCCAACATGATCGCAACACCGGGGAACACAACGATATGCGGCGCCGTACGGATGACTTCCTTTCCTTCGGTAAGGATTGCTCCCCACTCAGGAGTAGGCGGCATAACACCAAGGCCGACGAAGCTGAGTCCTGCCGCGCAAAGGATAACGCTACCGATGCTGAGCGTTGCCTGAACCATAATCGGTCCCATCGTATTGGGGATGATGTGGCGGACAATAATGCGGAAAGTGCTGACGCCGATTGCCCGTGCAGCCTCGATATAGTCCGCATTTTTGATCGTCAGAATCGACGAGCGGATGACCACGCAGAAAGTGGCAACAAAACTTATCGTCACTGCAATCATAAGATTTACCATGCCGGGGCCAAGCACCGTGACCACGCAGATGCACATCAGCGTGGACGGGATCGCCATCAGAATATCCACAAAACGCATGATAACAATATCCACCTTGCCTCCATAGTAACCGGCGATTGAGCCAATGGCTCCGCCGATCAGCAGGGAAACGAGAACTGCAATAAACCCAATGCTCAGCGAAATTCTGCTGCCGTGGACAATTCTGGCAAACAAATCTCTGCCATAAGCGTCTGTACCAAGCCAATGCTCCGCCGATGACTTTTGCAGCTTGATTGCCATGTTCTGTCTGATGCCAAGGTCGTAATCGACAATCACATCAGCAAAAATCGCCACGCAGAGCAACACACCGAGTATGACCAAGCCGACAACTGCGACCTTGTTCTTCTTCAACCGCCGCCATATCTCCAACAGCTGAGACCGTTTCTTTTCGGCATTGATCTCCTGTCTTCCGACTGTTTTAGTCCGGCTCATACTTAGGTGCCTCCTTTTTTGTACTGCGCTTTGACTCGCGGATCGATAAACGCGTAAATGATATCCAACAAAAGGTTAATGACGCTGAACATGACTGAAATAATCAGCACACCGCCCATAACCATCGGAATATCTTTGCTGCGAATAGAGGTGAGCAACAGGTTTCCGATACCGGACATACCAAACACATTTTCCGTGATCACAGCACCGCCAAGCATATAGCCGAAATTAACACCAACGATTGTTATGATTGGAATCATTGCGTTTTGAAGGGCGTGCTTTACGATCACGCGGCCCTTGCTCGCTCCCTTTGCATACGCTGTGCGAATATAATCCTGCCGAATCACCTCAAGCATCGTTGAGCGCGTCATTCGAATCAACGTTGCAAGTGTAGCGGCCGAACAGGTTATTGCCGGCATAATAAATTGTACAAAGCTTTCCGATCCATATGCCGGCAACCAATGGAGTTTAACGGAAAACAAAATAATCATCAGGAGTCCCAACCAGAAGGATGGGATCGACACAAATACTAGCGCAAAAACTGTACTGAAGCTATCCATCAGGGAGTACTGCTTCACAGCGCAGGCAACACCCACAGGAATACCGACCACCGCTGCTATGATCATGCTGTACAGCGCCAATCTAAATGTGGTGGGAAATCTTGTGAACAGCTCTTTCATAACCGACAGGCCAGACACATAGGAGTTCCCAAAATCCCCCTGAAACACGCCCACGATATAGTCCAGATACCTCTTCAAAAACGGTTGGTTCCAACCAAGGGATTCATTCATCGCTTCTTTCGCCTCAGGCGTGGCAAGCTCGCCCATGATAATGTCCGCAGGCGTTCCTGGCGTTAAGTTCATCAGGAAAAATACTGCAAAGCTGATTCCAAGTAAGACCGGAATCATCAGCAGCAATCGCTTAATTACATATTTGTACATTCATTCACCCCTATCGAAAACGACCTCCCACAGTCCATAGTGTCTCATCTCGGGAGCGTTCTGCCAATACGACATTTTGCTAAGAAGCCCGAATACTGGAAGACAGACGAATACTGACAACCGCCTTTCCAATATTCGGGTTATCTTAGTTTACTTTTTTAATTACAAGGTTCTATGCTAGAAAATCAGCTGTTCCAACTCCAGTCACGCAGGTAGTGGAACGCATAGGGATCCACATAGGGGATATTTAGATCCTTCGCGCAGGTGATATTTCTGACACGCCAGATAAACGGAATGATGGGAAGGTCTTCGCTAATCTTGATGAGAACCTTCTCATACAGGGAAGCCAGTTTCTCCTGATCACCTGTTTCGAGAGCTTCAGCAAACCACGCATTCACCTCGGGATCATTGTAGAAGGTGGAATTTGTCTCGCCGATCTTGGGCCCGTAGATCACATCGCCGCAGGACTCGTATACATCCATGAAGGTAAAACTGCAGCCGTTGATTGCGATGTCAAACTTGCCACCGATAGTAGAGGCCTTGTACGCAGAAAGTTCTTCCTGCTTGATGTTTGCCGTAACGCCGATCTGTCTAAGGGATTCCTGAAGCACCTGCGCATACTTAGCATACAGTGCGCTCGGCGTGTGGATGTCGCAAGTGAGGCCGTCGGGATAACCAGCCTCCGCCAACAGAGCCTTCGCCTTTTCTAAATTGTACTCGTAGGTTGCGATCTTGTCGGTATAGCCCAGAGCGTCTTTGAGGACGACGGAATCAATCTTCGTACCGATGTTGTCGTTCACGCCGAGAAGCATTGCGTCCTTATCGACCGCATAAGCGATCGCCTGACGAACCTTCACATTGTCAAAGGGAGCCTTCGCAGTGTTGAACTCGATAAACTCATAGCCCAACGCATCGCCCTCAACAATCTTGATGTTATCGTTGGCGTTGGCCAGTACATAGTCAGAGGTTTGGATATCGCAGTAGGCGTCGATATCGGAGCTCTCAAGGTTCAGCAGAGCTGCACTCGTGTCTGCAATCGTAACCCACTCGACATGCTTGATGGCAGGCGCACCAAGGAAGTAATCCTCATTCGCCTCAAGAACCACCTTTTCGCCTCTCACCCAGTTGACAAACTTATAGGGGCCGGTTCCCATCGGCTCTCTGGCAAACTGCTCATCGCCAACGGTCTCAACATAAGACTTGCTCATGATGGGGCCAAACGGCAGCGCCAGACAGGCGAGGATCTGGTTATAGGGAGCGTTCAGAATGATCTTCACATGGCTGTCATCCACCTTCTCCACGCTCTTTACATGGGAGAAACTGGGGGACGCCTTTGGGGAGTTGATGCCGCGGTCAATGCTGAACACAACATCGTCAACCGTCAGTAGAGCCCCGTTGTGGAACTTCACATCGTTGCGGATTTTGAAAGTGTACTCCATCTGGTTGTCGGAAATCTCCCAAGACTCCGCGATGCAGGGTTGGGGCGTAAAGTGCGCATCCATACGAACCAGAGTATCAAAGACATTGGTAGTAACACGCATCGAGCAGTCGTTCAGTGCGTTGTTGGGGTCAAGGCTAGGCGGATCGCTCCAGTGACCGATAATAAGAGTGTCCTTTGTTTTGTTGCCTTCATTGGGATCGTTCACATCAGGCTGATCCTGTTTGCCGCAACCGCACAGGGTGGAGAGAACAACAGCAAGTGCAAGGGCGAGAGAAACCAATCTTTTCACTTTCATTTTTTCTCCTCTCTTTCTATGGTTGGATTGTTTTTGTCGATTGTTACTTATTAAAGTCGAACCAAAGGTTCGGCTTAAGCTCTTGTAGGCAGTCTATATTTACATAGTCGAGATTGAAAAACTGATACGGGTCGTTGGATGCGTAGGTGGCATAGTCCCCATCGTTGAGCGCATAGCTGTGCAGCTTGCGGTTCTTGTAAGCGTGATGACCCTCTACGCAGTCATACTCGAAGAGCATCACATAGATGCCATTGGGATTGCCGTCAGCATCGCACTGGCGATAATAGCCGGCGCTTGCCCACTCCTCGAACAGTTCCTTCTTCTTCTCGACGACATACTTGAACCAAGTCTCGATCATGTTTTCATAGTCGGTCCAGACAACATCATCGGCCACACGCCATGTTTCGTACTCAAGGAAGCGCTGCAGATTGACGCCGTTGGCCTTTTCAATCTTGCGCTTCTCATCGTTGTAGTCGAACCAGAGATCCGTAACTAACGGCTGCATATAGCGCATGTTCATGTGGTCGATATCAAAGCAACTGTGCGGATCCTTCGCCGCGTACTCAGCGTACACACCGTCGTTCTTCTCCAAACTGTCCCGAATACGAGCGCGAAGCGCCTTGCAGGCCTCGGGAGACTCATATTCAAGGATCATCATGTAGTAGCCGTCGGGATTGGCCTCACGGTCACACTTGTTGAAATACTTCGCGCTAATCAGGCCGGGGAACAGCTCCTTCTTTTCCGTGACATAGGTGAACCAATTCTCGATTGCCTTTTCATGCTCCTCCGCAGGACAGCTCAGGCGTGGCCGCCAAGTCTCAACCTCATAAAAATTCATTTTTAAACCTCCTGATTTTATATTTTTGGTATATTTTCTGCCCGATAGCGATCGCTTCTTCGGGATCGATAAAGCATCCGAATCGCCATGTTCACATCGAACACGGGCATATCAAAGTGTTCAGCAACCTCCCTTGCAAAGGTCGTCAGATTGCTGCACTCAAGCAATATTGCCCCAATGACGTCGCATCGATGCAGCATCTGCTCCACCGCGTCCAGAACATCGTGCAGCATTTTGTTGTAGTCCTGCTTATCCTCCCCCTCAATGACGACTCTGCAAAAGTGCGGCTGCGTTTCCATTCCTTGGATCACCAATTTTTCAATATCAGCTCCAACTGCCTCCAAGTGCTTCTTTTGCAGTAAGAGGGAATGTCCTGTCAGAACGCCCACCTTTAGCGTCTCCCCCAACATCTGCTGTATCATCGGAAGAAGAACCAGACTAGAAGACACCACAGGAACACGGACGCTGTCTGCTATCTCCTTCTGATACAGGGCCATCAGTCCGCAATCACCGGCGAGAGCCCACGCTCCCTGCCGTTCCAATGCTTTTGCAGCTGCGCACAGGTTTGTGCACGCCTCCTGCGAACCTTCGATCAGATCCCGGTAGCTTCCCGGAACCGTCCCATAGCACACGGGAAATGTGAAAGTTCCCTCCATGCCGGGATCGCCAACCAGTCGGTCGCCCGCGCTAGCAAACTTCAAAACGCCGATGGGGCTGTCCATCTCAGTCCTTGATCTTTGCAATGAGTTCCACCTCGCAACAGGCGCCGAGCGGAAGAGAGGCCACACCAACCGCACTGCGGGCATGAACACCGGTCTCGCCAAACACCTGGCCGAGCAGATCGGATGCACCGTTGACAACCTTAGGCTGGGCGGTAAAGTCAGGGGCGCTGTTCACAAAGCCACTGATCTTCACAATGCGCTCCACACGGTCAAGAGAGCCGAGGACCTGTTTGATTGCGCCAAGGCAGTTGAGTGCGCAAACCTTCGCCGCCTCGTAACCCTGCTCAACATCAAGGCCGTCGCCAAGTTTGCCGGCCGCTGCGAGTTGGCCGTTCACCATGGGAAGTTGGCCTGAAATATAAAGCCAACCATTTTCCACTACGCAGGGCACATAGTTTGCCACGGGGGCTGCCATCTGCGGAACTTCAAGCCCCAGCTCTTTCAGTTTTTCTTCATACATGACGGTTCCTCCCTCATTATCAAAACAATTTCTGCAGTTCGCCGGAAGTAAACTGCTCTACTTCAAAATGGTAACCCTCAGGTCCGGTAAAGAAGAACGACTCAAGTGCCATTTCCTTGACCTGCTTAATGGGCGAAAGGCCGTCCACACCTTCAGCACCCTCAAGCGCTGCATGGACCTCATGGATATTAGCCACTGTCAGGCTAACCAGCACGCTGGACGTCGAATCTACCTGAATCGACCCCTGTGCATTGTCCACCGCACCAAGAAACGCTTTGTCCTTCAGGCGGTAAACGCATGCCCAGCCCGGATCATACGCAACCTCCAGCCCAAGCGTTTCAGAAAAGAAATGCTTGGCCTTTTCCAGATCCTTAAAATACAGGAACGTAATGTTGGACGTTAACTCAAGCTTTGCCATAATTATCCTCCAGCTTACCAGGGGCGCTTATAGTCAGGTGCGCGGCCAACCTTTTTGATTTCTTCCTTAAGTGCTGCAACCAGCGTATCAATATCCTTGTGGTTATTAAAGTACTGGCAGGAAATGCGATACCCGCCAACGTAGTCGGTGAATCGATGTGCAATGAAGATATTCTGCGCATGCAGGTTCTTCAGGATTGCTCGCTCCGTGTTCAGATCCTCATAGATGCGAGCAATCACAATTCCGGCGCGGCGGCCCGGATCCTTATGGGTGATAATGGTCGCACCGATACTTTCAAGCAGCTCCATGCAGTAAGCGCTCAGCTCTTCCACACGGCTCTGAATATTCTCGATGCCGATCTCGTTGACCAGCTCCAGCGTCTCGCCCAATGCAACGGCGCCGGGATAATTAGACGTACCACCGATCTCGAACTTTCTGGCTGTCATGTCGAACTCCCAATCGTTGACGGAAGCGGCCGCAGGGTTTTCCCAGTAGCCGCCCCAACCTTCCGGCGGTTCCTTCGTGTTCAGATACCCGTGATAAACACTTTTGAGCTTCGGCAGCGTTTCCTTGTTGATGTACAGCACGCCGGTGCCGAACGGAGAGTTGAGCCACTTGTGGCCGCCGGCTGTGAGAATGTCAACATGAAAGGTCTTCGTGTCGAGCTTGTTGATGCCAAGCTCCTGCACCGCATCCACGACAAGGAAAATACCCTTGGACTTACAGAAGTCGCCAATTTCCTTGAGATCCATGCGCCAACCGTTGCACCACTCGACCGTGGAGATGACAATAATCTTGGTACGCTCATCACACAGCTTGGCAAAGTCATCTGCGGTAAAGCGGGTATCCTTTGTCTTTGCAACGCGGATCTCGATATTCTTCTCCTTGCGCATCACACACCACGGAAGCGCGACCTGAATAAACTCGAGGTTCGTGGTGATGATGTTGTCGCCATTCTGGAGCTCAATGCCGTTTGCCGCAATGTTCAGACCGTGAGAAGTACTTTCGACCAGCGCGATCTCTTCGGGATCTGCGTTGAGCAACTTGCATGCCTCATCATACGCCTTATGGCGCTTGCTGTCCATAGCGATGTGGTGTGCGCTGGAATTCGCCTCGTCCTGACGAGCCGAGAAATCAGCCAGTTCCTTTAGCGCGTGCACGGAGCGTTGGGGCGCGAAACTGACGCACGCGGCGTCAAGGAAAGTCATGGTCTCCAGAACAGGCCACTCGCGCTTTCTTATTTCTTCAAAATTGACAGGCATAACCGGTAATCCTCCTTTGATATTTTGGTGCTTCAAAACATCGCGGTGTATGTTTTTCCGCTCTCCATTTCTCTTCTTGTTTTTATATTTATATTGTAGCCGGTCAGACTTGTTTTTTCTGTAAAGCAGTATACAGTTCTCGCTTTTTTATCCAAAAAAATTTCAACGCTTTTTCAGTTTCGTTCAGTTTTGCATCTCATCAAATAGATCAAGCAGAGATAAGGAAATACCCACCGAAGTAAGTTATCTTCCATCCCACCATGTTTTTTATTCAGCCTCCCCAGTTGGTGATTTTTTGCAAAAATGCAAAGGCTTGCAAACGTTATGAAAACCGTGTACAATTAAAACACTAAGTGCAGTGCTTATTCTATATACTTGTAAGTGGTGGAGGGTTTCTCATGCAATCAGCTAGTTTTTCTTCATGGCTCCGTCTTGATCCAGAACTTCTTCACGCATTGATCAGTGGGTCTCCCGTTGTGCGTTTACGGAAAAAGCAGCCGATCTTCTATCAGGGGGATACACCCACAACCGTGTATGTTGTAAAAGAGGGGCGCGTGTGCATTACAACCTATTCCCCTGTCGGTGTAGAGCAGCAACTGTATATCGCCGAGCAAGGTGCCCTCTTCGGCGAGCGGTCATGTCTGCTGAAGGAAACTCACATGGCCACGGCTATCTCCATTGCCGACTCCTCAGTGTATGCCATTCCGGCGGCAACATTTTTTGCCCAGTTGGAGCAGGACTTTCAGCTCAGCCAAGCCGTCCTGCAAATTGTGTGCAAAAAGAATTCCCTTCTGGTTGGCCGCTTGCTCTCACAGTCCTCCTCCGACTCTCTGCAGCGCATCGCGCAGACTCTTCTTGATATGGCACAATCTTACGAGGTGGAAACCGAAAGTGGCTATGAGATTCCGATCCGCTTCAGTCATCAGGATGTTGCCAATCTGCTCCACATCAGCCGGGTAACTGTAACTAAGGCTTTTCAGGCCATGGCGCAGGAGGGCATCATCGAGCGGAAGCAGGGGCATATTCGAATCACCGATCATACCAAACTGATCCATCTTGCGCACGGCGATTTTTTTCCGTAAGATAAGGGGATCATCCCGCCACGTGCAAAGATCTGCCCGCTCAGTCGGTCAAGGCAGAGAACACATTGTGAAATAAGTAATCGCTGCATTTTCATTTATAGGAAGTTCCTGAATAAGCAGTATCTTAACCACGTCACCGAAAGTATTCTGGCAAAGGTTTCTAGGAAAGATGTTTTGGGGACCGGTCTATGCTAAGGCCTTTGATGGCGCGGGCAAAAAGGTGGAATATGCGGAATACATTGTCGCTTCCCTCAAGGGATATGTGCTCGAGGAATTGAAGACATGGTCGGTCGGCAGTTCCTATGACGATGCTCCGATCTTCTCTATTGGTGACGGTGTGGACAAGGCGGAGGTTAAGATTGCCCCTATGGTTTTGCCGGATAACAATGGCACAGTCGCATTTATGAGACTAAAAAATGATACGGAGTTCACCGTCGCCGGAGAACTGTTTGACCGTTACGCAAATCATAACCACCAGTAAGCTGGTGGCATGGCCTGCCCCCCCTGAAAGGGACGTTGGAGGGTTGACACCTCACAATCAAGTAAATGATTTCTCCGATTGCGCATATAGGCCCCTAGAATAGGCGCAATACTTGAACAGCTTGCCCTGACGATTGTAGATATTATGTAGATGGTTGCATCAGAAAACAGTGCGTCATCTGATAGACCTCAACGAGGAATTTTAAAGAAAAAAGGATTACCATAGATACTTCTTTTTACTTTAATCGCATATGTGCAAAAGCAGGTCGTGCCCTCCCAAAAACATTCGATATACTTTCCTGAGATCACGGCATTCTATCACATGGTCGGTCGTTTTAATGCCCTGCTGTGTTTTGCGCTGTAGGCCTTACCTTGACAATCTTCCACGCCCGCTTTATACTGATAACAGGCTAAATCCCAATCTCGCAGCTTTCCGGTGAGGTCCACACCGTAAGTGTGACCTCAGGCGTTCATGGACCCCGTAGGGCATTATGACCACCCTGTACGCAGGAAGTTCCATGAAG
>OHTC01000653.1_pt1 | contig 16877 bp, 15 predicted proteins | sample 1578801 | NCBI WGS metagenome assembly OHTC01 (sample SAMEA3879556, study PRJEB24766) | human gut metagenome | biome: human-associated habitat; feature: feces | place: USA | collected 1985/1987 | reverse complement strand
ATCTTGCTTGTTGCAAGGAACCCTTCGGTCATACAGACTAGGCTGTTATTTTCGCCATTGCCAAGACCAATATGCCCGCTCAGGAAATAGTCCACATCATCGACAATCCCGCTTGCCACCATCCCGCGGGCTCCCATGACCCCTTCTTCACCGGGCTGGAAACAGAGCTTTACAGTGCCGGCCATTTCATCTTTGTGAGCGGCAATAAGGCGCGCCACGCCAAGACCGATAGCTGTATGTCCATCGTGCCCGCAAGCATGCATCAGACCCGGATGGGTCGACGCAAAACCATCCCGGGTCGGCCGATGGGCGTCCGTTGGGTTTTCTTCAACTAGAAGGCAGTCCATGTCAAAGCGCAGACCCACGGTCTTCCCTGGTTTTGCAAAATGCATGATGCCCTTCCATCTTTTTCACAAGCTCCGGGTCCGCCCCTTCTTTAATGGCCCGCCCCATGGCGCGGGAAAGTTCCGCTTTATCAGGCACGCCCATCATTTCATCTGCCTTCATGCAGGCATCCCCCATGAGCACTTCATAGCCCAAGGCCTTGAGGGATTTTGCTACATGAGACGCGGTGCGAAATTCCGTCCAGGCAAGTTCCGGGTGGGCGTGAAGATCACGCCGGCAGGCCACCAGCTCCTCTTTCATCTGCATGGCTTCATCATATATCGTCATGGTTCTCCTCCTCCGCCGCCATAAGGCAGCCCATTCATTTCAGTGTCTTTTTGACCACCGAGACTTCAAACGTCCGGTTCCACGGCAGGTCAAAGGTGTAGTCATCCACACGCTGACCCAAATAAGGAAAAGCCTGTTCCTTCATTTCCTTTTGAAGGGCCGTATGGAGGATGCCCTTTTCCTTTGGGGTAAACTTTCCTTCCTGCCATTTATTGGGATAGGTGTATTCAGCACGCAGGCGCTGCCGCACGACGGCTTCATAGGCCCAATCGTCAAGATAGCGCACGTTCAGAAGATCCTTTCTTTCCTGTGACAACATATGCCGCGCCATAAGGCCCTGTCCCAAGGTGTAGCCCAGGGAATTGCTTGCCGTATTCCAGCCGGCATAGGACGCCAGGTCATAAGCCATCGGCTCATCGCTGTGAGGCAGGCGACGTTCAAAAAGCCCCTTGATGAGGCCCTTGCTGCTGCCGTTGCCAAAAGCAATATCTGCAATGCCCACGGCATAGCCCGCCCTGAGATAGGCCTCCGCCTGATCAAGAAAAGCCGTCATCCCCAGCGTCACAACGTCCGTGTTGCTCATCCCATCCGCTCCGCGCGTCACGCCGTCCTGAGGCGTATAGATTCCCGCCACTAGATCCGCCCGCTTGGCCCGTTTAGCTGGATATCCGCCAAGGGCCCAGACATGTTCCCGGTAACTATGGGCAATGGTTCCATCTTCGTAATCAGGGACAGTCTCTTTTCCCGCACCGGGGGCATAGAACCCATACACAAGGGGAGTGAGGCCTCGCGCTTTGTAATAGGCCCTCGTCAAAAGAATCATTCCCATCTCATCGGTGCCCGAAAAGGAGCGGATCGTATAGGACTTTTTCCGGCCCTGGAGCAGACTGCGAGCATCATGGTGGGCCTCGGAATAAGGCGCCGAGTCGTCCCGTGCAATCAGAAAATAATCAAAGGTTCCTGCTTCTGCCGCGTCGTACAACTGGGAAAGGACGGCTGCGTTTTTCTGCCGCCGCTGCAGCAGGTCCTCTTGGATGGAGACCGGGATTTCCTTTTGCAGGGCCGCAAGTTTCTTATCTTCCTTCCGGCTAAGCTGCCCCATCGCCTTTTTATCCCGCAAAGCGCCCCACAAAAAGAGCTTCGGCCCCCACTGCGCATAGTACTGAGGCTCCTGAGGGGCGCTGCTCCACTTGGGGGAACGCATGATCGTCGCAAAGGCGTAGATGGGAATATCGATATGACGGGCCTTGAAATCGAGCAAGACCTTGACCCGTTCATTGAGCACAGCCTCACTGAGTTCGTGGGTTCGGCTCGTGGTAAGGCCCCCATAAATGAGGGAATCGGCGGCAACAACAGCAGCCTCTGCAAAGGGGCCTTCTTCTTGGAGCCATTTTCCTAGGGCATCGGGATTGCCCTTGCGCGAGGCCGAACTTAGAAGCTCAGATGGCGGCGTTACAACATCGACCCCCGCTTTTTTAAAAGTATCCACCGTATAAGCAAGGTTAACGGGGCGATCATCAAGGGGAATATATAAGATTCGTTCTGCCGCCAAAACTGTCTCCCCCCTTGTAAGGGTCCCAAAAAGCAGGGACAGGAAAAATGCCCCTATGAGTTTCCTGCGGGCCCAAGTAAACACAAGCGACCCCTCCTTCTTATGTTTTCCTCTATTATAGCAGGCAAAAAGCCACAAAAAAAGTCCCTGCCAGCAAAGCCAGCAAGGACAGTGCGCAACAACTTATCCTTCAGGACCTTTCGTGTGCACATGCTCGATGGGAATCCACTGGGCATTGGGCCGGAAAAGCGAGTACACACTTAACAGGGAAATGAGGATACAGAAAAAACCGCCCGTCAGGATGCCCTTAGCAAAATGGTGGCTTTTGTAGCCTGCTCCCGCAATGGCGGCATGACCTACGTAAAGGCTCAAAAGGTACAAAAAGATCCACCAAACAATATCCTTGATGTGGAAAAGCGGCAGCCCGCAAAGAGCATTATAACAGAGCCAGAACACATTCAAGATAAAATAAAGGCCAAACACAACACTCATCAAGTAGGGAATAAAATTATCGATGAGGCGTCCATCCCGATGCACTTTAAAATGGGGCAGCCAGATTTTTCCATAGACCCGGGCAATCTGGTAGTTTCCCGTAAACCAGCGCCGGAACTGATGGACCAAGGTCATGAAATGGATGGGCTGTTCATCATAAAAGCGCGCGTCTTCCTGAAATTCCGAAAAAACATCCTTAAAATTCATCTGCATGGAAAATTCCATATCTTCCGTAACCGTAACCGTCTGCCACCCATCAGGCTCAATGAGGGAAAGGTCAAAACCAAAACCCGTTCCGGAGATAATGCTCGGCATGTGGACATTAAAACGGGGTTTGGAAAATAGCACGTCCACGCTGAGCCAGTACATCGAATACCACTGCGAAATCAGGGAATCATAAGGATTGAGTGGGAGCCGGTTTCCCATGACAAGGCGGGCGCCGCTGTCAAAAGAGCGGTTCATGGCCTTGAGAAAGTAAGGATCTGCCACGTTATCGGCGTCAAAGATCACGGCATACTCAAAAGACTCCGGCCACTCCTGCCTTATCTTTTGAAGCCCCCAGGAAAGGACCGCCCCCTTTCCCGTTCGAGGGCCTTCGTCTCGTTTCCAGACCGTGATATTGGGAAACGCTTCCCCAATGGCAGCCGTATCATCCGTGCAGTGATCGGCACAAAGGAAGATATGGTAGGACGAGTGTGGATAGTCCTGCTGCACAAGGCTTTCGAGCAATTTTCCTACAACCCGTCCTTCATTGTGGGCGCAAATGAGGACCGCCATGGTATGGGAATGTCCGGCAGGCGGCAAGATCCTTTTTTTTGTTATGAAACCCACGAAAATCGTGCTGACGCCCCATAAGAAAACAAGAAGCAATACGACTTGCACGGCAAGGGTGAAAAAATACATGAAAAGACCCTCACATTCCGCTCAGGATAAGAAGCACGGCGGCAAGTCCTCCTGAAACGTATAGGACCACAGGTTCCCCCAATTGGGGTGGAAAAATCAGGCAGAACCCTGCACCGACTGCAAGGGCCGTCAGGGAAATCCGCAAAAGGGCAACCGAAAGGAGATGACTGGTCCATTTATCATCCCGCACAGCTTCCCACCATTTTATCCCGCCGCCGCGGCAAAAATAGCGGCCGCTCCAAGATAGGACGGTCTGCCCGCCCAAAATGGATAAGCCCAGTGCAGGGAGCATGATGGGAAAATAGGTCAGCTCAAAAGGGATAATCTGGAAAAGATCACCAGCAAAGGCAAGTGTGAGCCCCAAGGGCGCTGACGATGCCAGTGAAAGGACAAGGGCCATCATACGAGTCCGCTGATCATAGACAAGAAGGACCGGTTCATTTTTGCTTCTCATTCCCTGCCAAATGCGGAAAGGAACGTAGCTAGACAAAAAGACGGCCAAAAAGTGAATGGGCAGAAGCATCGTATGAAGTCCGCCAAAAGAGCAACCGATCACCGCGCCAATTCCTGCGGAAAAAGCCCCCAGACGGCCAAAAAGAAGGCCAAAGGTCAGTGCGAAAAGTGCACCCAAACAGAGACCGGAGACACTGGGCACCATCATGACCCGCATGCCAAGATAAGTGACGGCGCTATAGACCAGAACCAAAAGAACCGCCGTTTTTACACGTTGAAGCATTGCATCGACCAGCTTTCATTGAGATTGGCAAAAAAGCCTTACTTTCCTTTTTTCTGAAGCTCATGCCAGAGTTCCAGCATGCTGCGTTTCAGGACAGGATGTTCCTTTTGGGGGGCAATCTCCGCCAAGGGGCGGAGGACAAAATCCCGGTTTTGCATGTCCGGATGGGGCAGCGTCAAAAATTCAGTCTCCATGATCTCATCCTCAAATAAAATCAAATCAAGGTCGATGTTCCGTTCGCCCCAATGGCGCTTGCGCTCCCGCCCCATTTCCTTTTCAATGGCAAGAAGCTCCATAAGAAGGCTCTGTGCATCCTGGTCCCATATCACTTCAGCCGCCCCATTCAGGAACTCCGGCTGGTCCGTTACGCCATATGGCGCTGTTTGGATCCATGTGGAAACTTTCTGGACCTTGATGCCATGTACCTTCATCCGGCTCAGAGCGTCTTCCAAATAAGCTTTTTTATCCCCTAGGTTGCTGCCAAGGGCCACATAGGCTACCGGCATGATAGAATCGCCTCCAACATACGGATGAGCCGTACATTTTCCTTGACATCGTGGACGCGAACCATTTGGGTGCCAGCAAAAACAGCTGCTGCGGAAAGGGCCATGGTCCCTTCAAGGCGCTCTTCCGGCGGAAGGTCTCCCAGGACCTTACCGATATAGCCCTTGCGGGACCCTGCAACAAGGACTGGAATCCCGTGTCCCGTAAGTTCCGCAAGACCGCGGGACAGTTCCAGGTTGCCGCTGACATCCTTGGCAAAGCCAAGACCCGGATCAAGCATGAGTTTAGTGCGACCAATTCCCATCGCTTCACAAGCCTCTGTCCGCGTTAAAAGATATTCCATGACATCGCCGACTACGTTATGATAGGCCTTCATGTCGGCGCTCATCATGGTCTTGGGCGTACCACGCATATGCATGAGGATGAGCGGCGCGTCTTTTTCTTTGGCAACGGAAAGCATGTCGGGATCACCCGTTCCCGCCGTAACATCGTTGATGATATCGGCTCCCGCGTCAAGGGCGGCGCGGGCCGTCGCAGCGTGGTACGTATCAACGGAAAGGATGGCCTCAGGATAAGCCCGGCGGATTTCCGAAATAGCCCCGACGACACGGCGGATTTCTTCTTCTGCCGGTACGGGATCACTGCCAGGGCGGGTCGATTCACCGCCAATATCAAGGACATCGGCACCGTCATCCAGCATCTTTCCGGCCCGCTTCAAGATCAGGGAACCGGCTGTGACACGGGATCCTGAATAAAAGGAATCGGGTGTTACATTAAGGATTCCCATGATCCGCATCTTTTCATACGTAAGGGTCCGTCCGTCCGCAAGGATCGTCGCGAGCTCATGGTCTGTAAGATAGTCCTCGATATCCCTTATGACTTCATCAAGACCGAACCATCCCTGATTGGCCCTGAGTTTGTGAGCAAGGTGCCGGTACTGGGTACGGCTTCCAAGTAAAATCACATCCGTCCGTTCTATACTGCAGTTGATGGTTCCTTTGGCATTAGCAGCGTCCGCCCCCATGGCGAGCATTTCCTGTTTGATGATATTGGCGCCGGGAGCCCGTACCCCGACAAGACGCAGCGGTTCCACAACCGCCTTGGGTGCCATGAGGGCAATCCCAGTCGGATGGACCCCCATTTTTTTTAGTTCAAAGCTGACTTGATCGCAGGGAATCTTGATATACAAGGCCTAGTCCTCCTTTTCCACACAAGCAAAGGCATTGTGGTTATGGATGCTTTCCTCACTTTCTACGGTCACGCGGTACCAATCAATCCGCTCATCTTGATTGAGCCGCAGGGCGATTTCCCGGGCCGCGTCCTCAACAAAACGAGGATTTTCATAGGCTTCCTCGGTGACAAACTTTTCATCAGGACGCTTAAGCAACGAAAAGATAGGAGACGAAGCAGAAGCCTCGGCCATTTCCACCAGTTCTTCGATCCATACAGGTTTCGTGCTACGGATCGTAATCTTGGCACGGGCCCGCTGATTGTGCGCACCATATTTGCTGATTTCCTTGGAGCAGGGGCAAAGGGTGTGGATGGGGACATTGACGCCCACATCCAGATGGAAGGTCTCCCCTTTTTCCGCATGGTAATGGCAGGAAATATCAAGATAACCTGTTTTCCCCGATACAGGTGCCTTTTTTTCAATAAAGTAAGGGAAACGCATATCCAACATGGCCTTCTTGGCGCCTAGCTTTTCCTTGAGCCCATCAAGGACGATTTCCAGATCATGAGGATGAATGGGTCCCATTTCCTTGAGACACTCCACAAATCGGCTCATATGGGTTCCCCGCTGCTCATGGGGGAGGTTCACGCCGAGAGAAATCACCGCCACTGAATGCTGGACGCCCTTATGGGGATCCTTTAAGGTAATGGGCCAGCGGATGTCGCGGATGCCCACTTGTTTCAGTGCAATATGGCGCTGGTCGACTTGGCCTTGTACGTCTTTTAGCATGTTTCACCTCGATAGATAATCCCGCTCGTCTTCGTTTCCCAGACTTCCACTTCAAAAAGATGGTAGTTCGGCCCATGAAGCGGCGTTTCCAGCTGTTGCCAGACCCAGACGGCAATATTTTCCGCCGACGGCTGAGGCAGGATGTCGTTGATGAAGGCGTGGTCCAGCTTACTTACAACAAGTTCCTTCACGAGGTTCTTGAAGCGCACGAAATCAAGAACCATGCCCTCATGGTCAGGCGTGCCCTCAACTTTGACAACAAGTTTATACGTATGGCCGTGGAGATGTTCACATTTTCCGTTGTAATTGGGGAGAAAATGGGCGGCGTCAAAATCAAATTCCTTTAAGCAGATCATATGGTACCCTCCTCTAAATCAAAATGTACTTGGCGGAGTGCTTCGTAAAGCACGATTGAGACAGAATTGGCAAGGTTGAGACTGCGGGCTTCAGGCACCATGGGAATACGGATACATTCATCTTCATGGGCCATCCGAAAGGCTTCGGGAAGACCAGCCGATTCTTTGCCAAAAATCAGCAGGGAATCCTTGGTATACTCCACACGCGTATACGAACGATGCGCGTGGGTCGTCAGAAGAAAACGCGGTGCGTCAGGATAGGCCGCAAGAACTTCCTCCACACTGTCATAGTAATGAATATCGACTAGATGCCAGTAATCAAGACCAGCACGCTTCAAATAGCGGTCATCGACAGAAAAGCCCAGGGGGCGCACCAAATGAAGGGAAGCCCCCGTTGCCGCACACAAGCGGGCAATATTTCCCGTATTGCCTGGGATTTCCGGTTCAACAAGAACAATATGCAAAATGGCTGCCTTCTTTCTAATCCGTACCCATGATGGCAATCATGCCCTTCATCTGTTCATGGATATTCATGATTTTTTCAGCATAGTAGCTGCCTGTCGCCCATTTTCCGTTAAGCTGCTTCCACGTTGTCGCGTATCCCGTCTCCTTTTTGATGCGATGCACCAAATCATAGCGGGGATCGATGATGGCGGTCTTGGGAAGCCGATCCGTCGTATAGGCCATCAGATGCTGGATATGGGCCCTCACGCCGTCCTTTGGCGTAGGAAAATAAGCACCGCGCACAGTCGCACTGGTTGTGCCCAAGCCGCAGAAATTGTTCTGTTCCGGTACCACCGTACCGCCAAAGGCAAAGAACCCCGTTTCAAGGAGGGCCTGCGAAAAGGCAAGATCCCAGCGAATGCCTTCCCGGCTCGCTTCTTCGTAGTAAGCATCCACGATTTCTTCCGGCGTCGCCTTGATGGGAAGCTGCGGATTATAGAGCGTCAGGAGTGCAATGGCCTGGGAGCGCCGCACTTCGGGCTCACCAAAGATGCTCACCTTGTCGTAGTTTTCAGGGATCTTCCAAATCTGTCCCTGCGTCATGAGCCGCTTTGAAATGACAAGGAGGTTCGGGTCCGTGACGACGCGGTGCGCCATGGCCCGCTGGCGGCGCACCAGGGGCGGCTCCGTCTGGGGAATGTCCATAGGCGCCCCATAAATAAAGACCACGGCCCCTTTGGGCGGCTTCATGGCGGTTTCCTTTTTGAGCACCGCTGTCTGGGCAGGACGCTTTTCTTTCTGGGTCCGTTCCCCCATGATGCGTTCCTTTAAGGAACCCGCCTCCGAGGATTGGATTCCCGAAAGGAGCGTCACCATGGCAAGGGGCAGGACCCATCGTTTCAAATGATATGATTTCACGATTTATGCCTCTTTATTAGGAGAAAATACGAATAGACTCAAGGCCATGACAAGGGCCGCCACAAGAATCCCACAGCTTGTCGCGTTGAGGATGCCGATGCCCATTCCCCCATTGAAAAGGCGCAGGCCCATGACTACGGCAACGCCCAAAACGGCCGAAAGGAAAGCTCCCTTCGTCGAAGCCTTCTTGGTAAAAAGGCCAAAAAGGAATGGTGCCGCAAGGGACACTGTCATGAGGGAATAAAAAATAGCCATGGCCGAAATGATGCTTGCAAGATAATAGGCAATGATGATGCCCAATGCGCCGCAAACAGCCGTAATCTTTCGCGTCATGGAAAGGAGCTCCGCGTCCGTTGCGTCCGGTTTGATAAAGGTCTGGTAGAGATCCTTTGACAGGCTCGTTGCCAGCATATAAAGCACCGTGTCACAAGTGCTGACCTCAGCTGCAAAAATAGCGGAAAGAGCCAGTGCCGAAATGCCAAAGGGCATCATTTCCTTCATCGCCTTGGGCAGAGCCAGTTCCTGGTTGGAAAGATCCGGAAACGCCGCAAAAGCGCACATGCCGATGAGCATCGGGAAAAAAGCAAAAAAGAGCTGCACAATTCCGTTAAGGAGCGTCCCCTTGCGGATGGCCGGTTCATCCTTGGCACTGTAAACCTTGCCAATAAGACCGGGGGAAATGCAAAAGGCCGGCGTCAGCATAAGGAAATAGCCCAAGATCGTTGAATTTCCCATCCCGTTCCAGGAAAAATAAGAAGCCGTTTTTGCCGTATTGCCTAGGTTTGCCGCAATTTTTGTCTCCAGACCGTTCCAGCCGCCGACATAGTTTAACGCATAAGGTGCAGCCACAATAAAGCCCACGAGGATCACGGCAAGTTCAATGATGTTCACCACAGCAGCCGATTTCAGGCCCCCCGATGAAAAATAAAGGGTCACCACAATCGCCGCCATCATGATGCCATAAAGTTTCGGCATACCTGCGACCACATTAAGGATCCAAGCAATGCCCAACAGCTGCCCCGAAAAAAGGGCCAAGGTCCCGATGGCCATCATGGTCGATGTCACGCCGCGAAAAGCATGGGAATAGCGATGATCCAAATAGTCGCCCATGGTAAAAAGATCATATCTTTTCGCCACGCGCCACACGGCAGGGCCGACCACATAAGCAAGGATGAGGGACCCCAACCCGCTGCAGCCAATCCACCACCAGCTCGATACACCATGCCGGTAGGCAAGCCCCGTCACGCCCACCGTCGAACCAGCGCCGATGTTGGCCGCAATGAGTGTCGTAAAGAGCAGCTTCCAGGAAAAGCTCCGGCCGCCGACAAAAAAGTCCGATGCCCCCTTGACGTGCTTTCCAATACCGTAGCCGAGCAGAATCAAGAAAAGAGCATAACCAACAATGACAACAAGATAGGAGTTCACAACGTCACCTTCCCGAGGTAAATTCATACTGCATACAATTTTACTGTACTTACTGCAACTTGTAAAGTTAGGTTGTCCTTTTAGCGCCTGAAACGGCTTAACCTTCCCCTTACCCATCCCAACCCGTCCCTTTTCCTTTCGCCGAAGATGCGCTACAATAGAGAAAATACCTGGGTTTCATGCCCTAAAGGAGGAGTTTCCATGACCGTCCTGCATTATATCCATCATGCGGCCTTTAGCCTCAACGATGGCAAGACAACATTGCTTTTTGACCCCTATCTTGAAAATAATCCCGAAGGCTTATCGTCTGGTGACCTCAAAGCCGATTATATCTTTATCAGCCACTTCCACGGCGACCACGTAGGAGAAGCCTATGCCATTGCCAAAAGAACGGAGGCGCTAATCATCACGACTGCTGAAATCGCAAACGACGCCAAAGCCCATGGCCTTAACGCCCACGCCATGCATATCGGCGGCAGCCATGAATTCCCTTTTGGCAAAGTCAAACTCACCTTGGCCTTCCATGGCAGCGGCATTGCAGGCGGCCACGCCTGCGGCTTCATCGTCCACTTTGACGGCAGCGTCTTTTATTTTGCCGGTGACACAGGGCTTTTTGCGGATATGGAACTCATCGGCAAACGCAATGCCATCGACTACGCCTTCCTCCCCATTGGCGATAACTTCACCATGGGCCCTGATGACGCCGCCTATGCCGCCGGGCTCCTTAAGGCCAAGACCGTCATCCCCATCCACTACAACACGTGGCCCCTCATCGATCAGGATCCAGAAGAATTCAAGAACGTTGTGGAGAAGGAGACAAGTTCGAAGGTATTAATTGTTCCTTGTGGCACTAGAGTAGACTTGTAGGTTATTGCTCAGCGCATAATCGCTCCGGTAAAGCGGTTGTGAGCAAAAAAACTGTGACGCTTTGATGCTAAAACCTGTAATGCCGCCCAAACCGCCCCCTGCGGGGAACTGATCCAAAATGATTCGCCAGAAAACATGTTCCTGCGCCCTTCCGCTAAAATTTAAAGGCCCTAACCCGAACCTGCGTCTACGTTCGGGTTAGGGCTTCTCTTATGATTTTTTGCCCTGGAGCTCGATTTCTTTGATATCGACCAGCCTTACCAAAGCGGGGATATCCACCAAGCAGGCCTGGTGGGTGGTAGATGAGGAGGGGTGTTTTTTGTCAGGCGTCTTCGAATCAGCGAGTGCGAGAAACATTTTTCGATGGGTCAAAGCCTCTAATCATAAGATGCTGTCAAAGCGATTCATCTGCTGGACCGTTTAATCGAAAAATCAATTCGGCGCCCTCCCGTAGGGCGGTTTGGCGCCGGCCCCTAAAAATGCTATAATATCCCTATCTATCAGAAGGGAGCCTTCATCCTTGTACGTCATCACACGCAATGTCCAGACGGAACTTGTGGTCCAAAAATCCCGGTTCCTGACAAGTTTATACCGCGTTTCTACTGAAATAGAGGCACAGGCCAAGATCAAGGCCCTCAAAAAAGAATATTGGGATGCCAATCATAATTGCACGGCCTATATCGTCGGCATCAAGCCCCGGGCGGAGCGCTCCAGTGACGATGGGGAGCCGGCGGGTACGGCAGGCGCGCCCATGCTTGAAGTACTGCGCCAAAAAGAGCTCTATAACGTCGTTGCTGTGGTGACCCGTTATTTCGGTGGAATCAAATTGGGTGCCGGCGGCCTTACCCGTACCTATGCCAAGGCTGTTTCAGAAGCCATCAAGGCAGCAGGGCTTTCCCGCATGGTTCCCATGGGGGACTATGCCTTTACCTGGCCCATTGATGATGTGGGGCGGGTCTTGAACCATCTTTATGGCAAAGCGCTTTTTTCTGTCAAAGATGTTCAGTATGATGCCCAAGCAACCATTATCCTTACCTGTAAGCGCACCGATCGGGGGGACGTGACGCATTTTCTTACGGAAAGTCTGCGCAGCGCGGTTACCCTTGAGGAGCGGTGCCTTTTTGAAGCAGAAGAACCGCTGGAAGCGTCCCATTCTTGACCCTGCTTCACAGATACAGTAAAATAGGGGTATTAAGGAAGAAGAAGGAGACTGCGCACAATGTTAAAAAAGACAATGGCCATCCTCATGAGCTGCGCCTTCCTGGGAACAAGTGTCCCCGCATGGGCAGCTGTCAGCGCTGTTAGTGCGCCTGTTCGGACCGTAACGCGGACGGAGCAATCCGTGACCGTGGAATGCCCGGTAGTGACAGGCGGAACCAAGGCGGCAACGGATAAGATCAATTCGGCCCTTTCGAGCAAAGTGGCCTCTTTTGTAAGTGAAGCATCGACCCTTGGCGGAGGTAAGGTCCATTATGACGTTCATCGGGCTAACGACAACGTCATCAGCCTGACCCTCGTCATGACGCCGGAAATGGGCGTTGAAGAAACGCAGGGCATGACTTTTGACCGCAAGACCGGCGAGCTGAGGCCCCTGAGCTATTATTACAGCGGGACCGATCTGGAAAATCGGACCCAAAGCGGCCTTCAGTACCTGTATGACGTTGATCCGGCAAAAGCAAAGGCCCTTCCTGATACGTATTATGTCGATGACGATGGAAGCATCATCGGTCTTTACCACGCTGGTTCCATTCTCGATAAGAGCGAGGGCGAAGTAGAAGTCAACTTGTCCGCGTCGGAAATCCCGCCTGATACGGTTTCTGCTCCCGCACCCAAGAAGGAAACGCCCGCTCCTGAAGCGGCGTCTTCCAAGACGGATGAAGCTGCGGCTGCGGAAACACCGGCCCCAAAGCAACCGGCTGCGGAAACACCGGCTGAACCCCAAGAAACTTCCCCGTCTGCGGACGTGGAACCCCCCGCTCCGGCACAGCCTACTAAGCAAGCGCCAGCGCAGCCTGCCGTACAGGGGAACCCGGGCCATGTCCAGGGAACGGAAGTCCGCATGAGACGAGGACCGGGTCTTGATCAAGATATCATTGGTGTCTTTGATGACGGGGAAGCCCTGAGCGTCCTTAAAAGCGATGTGGCAAGCGGCATGAAGTGGTATGAAGTGACCCGTGCCAATGGAGCTACCGGCTGGATAGCTGCCGATTACTGTGTCGTTGCTGATGAATACAACGTTCCCAGCGGTGCCGTCCAAAATGGACGCAAGGGCGTCATTACCGGCACGGAAGTCCGCATGCGCGGCGACGCCAGCCTTAACGGCGACGTCCTGGGCTACTTTGAACAAGGGGAGACGGTCACCATCCTCGACGCTGCCGATGGCGGCGGCATGAACTGGCTGCGCGTCAGAAGGGAAAACGGCGAGACTGGTTGGGTCGCTGCTGCCTACTGCAAAGAAGCCTAATTTATTGACTCTATGGTCAATTTCCTAATTTTATGGTACAATCGCTCTATCATCTTGAAAGTAAATAGGAGGCCCTACAAATGAATAAATTCCTTAAAATGGCTGCTGCCGCGCTTTTCGCTGCTTTTCTCGTCCTTCCCGGCATGAGCCGCGCCGACGCTGCGATGAAGCTTGCCGTCGTGCCGCTCATCATCGGTGAAAATGTGGAAGACGACGCAGGTCTCAAACCCATTGCCTACAGTACGGAAGTTTCGGAACTCTTCCAGTATCCGGAATACGACCTTGTTGATTCCGATACCGTAAGAAAAGCGGCCCTTGCCCAGCAGGACAACCTTTTTACCAAAGAAGGCCTGGAAGCCATCGCTAAAGCCAGCGGTGCCGACTGCGTTGTGGCCATGAGTGTTGACAAGTTCGACGTGGAAGAAGATAATTTCCGCCGTGAACCGGTGACGAAACTTCGTTTTGAAGGAAAGTTTGCCACCATCAACATGCTGAATGGCAGCTACAAGGAAGACCATTACCGCTTCCGCGATGAACGTGAATCCGGTGCCATCCATCCGAAGTTCGATTATCCCCATAATCGCTTCCAGTACCTATGCAAACGGGAACTGAACAAGGCCATCAAGAACAACAAATAACATGCTGAAAGGGGCTGTAACAATTCACCTTGTTGCAGCCCTTTTTCTTAAGCGGACGCCTCATCGAAGAAAGGATGGAAGAAATGGATTGGAACGAGATCCGGGAAACCGGTCACGCCTGTTATAACTGCTCACATCTCAAGGAACGCAAACGTTACTGGATCTTTTTGCTGCGCACCTATTTTCATCAAAGGGAAATGGAAGGACTCCAGCTTTTTTTTCATGAAACACCGATACGGGCAAGGATCCGGGCCGGTATGCCCTGCCTCATGGAACAGGCTACACGGGCATTTTTTTATAAAGGAGCTTCCTTTGCTGACCGCATTGCCCTTATCAAGCAGCACATCATCCATCTGGAAACGCACCTGACGGATGACTTTCTTTTAAAGATCTACGAGGCCCATGACAAGATCACCCTTTGGGCCGATACCTTTGAGGAAAAGCCCCTTACGATGGACTTGTTGTTCCATCCGGGTCAGCGCAAGGAAGGCTGCCTGTCTTTGGTCCTCCATTGGGGATCTCTTGACTTTTACCAGATGATGTTCTGGTTTGGTCTATCTCCTGAAACGGGAAAACCCGCTCTTTTTGTGGGGGCCCTTCAGGGAACGACCTTAGGAAACGAGGCTGTCAAGGCCATGACCAAAAAATTTTTTGGCTACCGCACCAAGAACCTGATCTTTTATGGTCTTCGCACGGCAGCCGGCCTCATGGGGGCAGAAACCATCTATGCCGTGACCAATGCAGGGTATTATGCCATGAATCATGTCCGTATGGACCGCAAGCTCAAAACCAATTTTGGCGACTTCTGGGCGGAATGTGGGGGCACGCCCACACGGGACCCGCGCTTTTATGAAATCCCCTTGGAGGAGCATCGCCGTGATTTGTCGGAACTGAAGCCTTCCAAACGGGCCAACCACCGCCGCCGCTATGAACTCATGGATCAGATGGCAGAAAGTATAAAAGCCGCCCTTGCGCCGTGGCAGGCTCGTTAACCGGTTGTCAGCAAACTGTGAAAAATTTAGTTTTACTACCGCAAGCTTTTCATTTATGCTAAAATGAGGGGAGAATTTCAGTGTGAAAAATCTGACGGAGGTGTATCTCTTGAAAAAACAAATCCTAAGTATGATGATGGCCGCCCTCGTAAGCCTCACTTGTCTTACACCGGCTTTTGCGGCTGAATCCCTTGCTTCTGGCACTGTGTCCGATAAACTGGGTGTATCTGAACAGTTCCTTTATGGGACCGAACAGAGTGGGTCGCTTGTTAGCCGTGTGGATAAGATGGAAAAGGACCTTTATGGGCAAACTTCAAGCGGCAGTGTCATGAGCCGTGTGGACCGCGTCTATAATCGCCTTGAAGGTACGCCAAGCGGCACGCAGCTTTCCATTGAACCTTGAAACGGACCTGTTTGGGACCCAGTACACGCAGGATACAATTCTGTCCCGCCTGTCCCGCCTTACAAAGAGCGCCTTCCCCTCAGGCAGTCTTTCCCGTCAAACCGTGACGCTTCCGAAGGATTCCCTTATCAAAATCAAATTCATGGAAGACATCAACAGTAAAACGGCCCAGGCCGGTGATAAAGTCGATTTTATTGCCGATGACAATGTGTACGTTGGGGAAGCCCTCGTCCTGCCAAAAGGCGCCCGAGGCAATGCAACAATCAAAAAAGTGGTACAGCCCCGCATCTTTGGCCGCGATGCCCGCATTGACATCGACTTTTCCTCTGTGACTGCCGTAAACGGGGAAAAGATTCCTGTGACAGTTGGGGAGCTAGCGAAACAGCAGGCCAAGACCGTTGCTGGTGCAGCCGGTGCTTCCATTGGCGGCATGGTTCTTTTTGGACCGGTGGGGCTTGTTGGCGGCGCCTTTGTCAAAGGAGCCCAAGTGACCATTCCGGCCGGCAGCAACACCTATGTCCAGGTCCTTGAAGATACGACCGTTCAAGGAATCGTGCTCCAAGGCGCATCGACTGCAGGCGTCCAGGCAGTTCCTGCCAGTGAAGAAGAACGGGAGGATAAGCTTGATACAGTGGATAAGCCGGCCGTAAGTGAAAAGAAGACGGACAAGGCTGATGATAAGAAAGCTGTAGAAAAAGAGGGCGATGATAAAGCAGACGCCGAAACGGAAAAGACCCTCGCCGCTGACGAAAAGAAAGACGCCGACGTGAAAGACGCCGACAAGAAAGCCAATTCTCATAACGACGAAGACGCTGAATATGATGAAGACGAGGACGTCGATCTCGATCTTGCTGAAGAATAAAGACCATAGGAATCCTAATGGGACCATGAAGAAATGATAGAACCATTTCTTCATGGTCCCATTTTTGTTTTTCTTATGATGTGAGGAGAAAAGAAAAGGGCGTAAAACACTAAATCAGGGAGGGAACCTGGGACGGCTTTAGGAAAAGGGCGCCGTGACGAACGGGGCAGGGGCGCCAACGTCCTAAAAAAGCCTGCTGGGGGAGGACCTTTTGGTCATGAATAAGTTATCCCCTACTTTCATACCTAAAAGGTATGGAAGTAGGGGATAACAGGCTATCGGCAGTATACTACCGATTGAAATGAGGAGAATGGACAGATATCGTGATTGTATATGGATAAAAGACAAATAAATGCGGTAATAGGAAGATAAAAGTGTAAAAGTTAGGACATAATAAGTAAAAAGATCATAGAGTGAACTGAAGGAAAATAACCATGTAAAATAATATAAAAGAAATCGCGATGTCAATGGATAAAAAGTGATAAAATCGCGATTATGATATTCAAAATTCTGATAGAAAATATATAATTATTGAAGAAAAATCAGATGAATAATTTTTCTGATAATCCTCAATAAAAATGGACGTAAGGCGCATAGAACCATAGTTCATAGATATGCGGAAAATCGCTGATTTTGTCAATAGTAGATGAATCAATTGAGTAAAAATGATACAAAATCACAAAATTGCC
>OHTC01000632.1_pt1 | contig 17251 bp, 17 predicted proteins | sample 1578801 | NCBI WGS metagenome assembly OHTC01 (sample SAMEA3879556, study PRJEB24766) | human gut metagenome | biome: human-associated habitat; feature: feces | place: USA | collected 1985/1987 | reverse complement strand
CATCTGGTAGAGCGCCACCTTGCCAAGGTGGAGGTAGCGAGTTCGAGCCTCGTCGCCCGCTCCACAAATGAAAAAGGAGCAATGATTTTGCTCCTTTTTCCATACGGTGACATAGCCAAGTGGTAAGGCAAGGGTCTGCAAAACCCTCATTCCCCAGTTCAAATCTGGGTGTCACCTCCAGAAGTTAGGATTTCAAGCAGAAATGCTTGGAATCCTAACTTTTTATATTAAATTAGTCGCATTTTTGTGTTTTTCAAGTCCTGGTTTTCTCTGAAAATTGCCCGAAATCTCCGTTTAGGGGAAAGGGTCTGCATTTTTTGCTCTGTTTTCCCTTTGATTTTCCCTTTACAGCAAATCGATCAAGGCCTGTGCTGCTTGGCACAGGCCTTGTTTGTTTTCTTCAGAATACCGCCGTCTGCAGCAGCATGTAATAGCCGCAGGCGATGAGAACGGTGAGCAGAAACAGCGGCAGGAGCTTTTTGACCGTGGCGAAGAATGTGACGCCGAAATAGTCCGAGATGATCGCCGTGCAGATGTGCGTGGGGCTCAGCTGACTCGAGGCGAAGCTGACGCTCATCAGCAGCGCCAGCAAAAACGCGCCGCCGTTCGGGATCATGGTGTAGGCCAGCGGGATAAAGGCCGCGGCCGCGGCGCTCGATCCCGCGACCAGCGTGCCGAACGCGTACAGGATCACGAGCACCAGAAACGCCGGAATGGGCAGATGCTCGAAATACGTCGGCAGCACGTCGATCACGCCGCCAAGGATCAAAAGGTCCTTGAAGACATACGTCATCGTAATACCGAGCAGCGACTTTAGGTCAAAGCCCTTGATGAGCGTATCGCGCACCTCCTGCGCGGAGAATTTTTCGACCAGCGCGTTGACGGCTGCGACAACGGCCACGACGGCCCACGTCGGCAGCGAAAACACGATGATCACCGCGATTGCCAGCAGCAGCGACCACAGGCTCCGCAAAAGCAGACGCACGCACTCTTTTTTGCTGCGTCCCGTCTCACCGACTGTGCGCGGCACGCGGCGCAGATAGACAAGATAAATCGCCAGAATCGTCAGAAGCGCCATCGGGAGCATCCATACGAAAAAGGATGAAATGGAAATGCCGCTGATGCTGCACGCCACGATGACGCCCGTAAACGTCGGCACCATAGCCTCGGGAATGTGGCGGAGGTACGTGGCGACCGCCGCCTTTTCATCGTTTTTGAGGTGGTCGCCCGCCATCGTGTCCACCATGCCGCCGCAGATCGTCACGGTGGCGGGGCCCTGCATCAGGCCGATGAACATGCAGGCAAGCGACGTGTTGAGCCTCGGGTCGCGCATTAGTCCATTCATCGCCCGCTGTGCATCCTCGAACCGATGGCGCAGGTCAAGCTCGTAGACAAGTACCGAGATCACGTACATCGCAAGGTTCACTGACCAGACGTCCCAGCCCGTGATCGTGTGCAGCGCCGTCTGCCCCGCCGTGGCGAGCGGCAGACGGAACATCACGATCATCAGGAGTGAACCAAAAATCATCGCAAGATAAAGGGGCAGGCGTTTGTTGAGCAGGGCGAGGATCACCGCAAAGATGATCAGAACTTTGATAAGTGCCATGGTGCTGACTTCCTCTCTCCATTTCTCGCGCAAAGCAAGAAAAAGGCCGGGCGGCCACTTTTAGGGTACCGTCCGGCCAAAATGCTATTGCGTAGTGCCTTAGTGCTTCTCTCAGGCCTTCTGCTCTCTCGGCAGCAGGTGGATAGCGTGCTTCGGGCAGTTGGGCGCGCAGATGGTGCAGCCCCAGCACTTGTCCACATCGTAGTGCACCTTGCGGTTGTCGTCCTTGTAGAACGCACCGAAGTTGCAAATCTTCGTGCACTTGCCGCAGTTGACGCACTCGTCCTCGTGCCAGTCGATCTTCCAGTTGGATTCGGGATAGATCAGGCGGGAGCCGGCCTTATAGGCCATCTGCATCGGGAAGCAGCACAGACCGTCGCAGTTGCAGATGAAGCCGTCCTCGCCGTTCTGCATGAGTCCGCTGGCGTTGAACTCGCGCACCTTCTTTTTCATGTCCTCAGGGCTGATGGGCTCGCCCATGCCGCGGTCGACCGCGCTGTTCGGCCCATCGTTCATGTTGACGCACACATTGAGCTTGCGGTCGTGGAAATACTTCTGGCTCTTGCAGTTGCAGGGCACAAGATGGATGCTGCCGTGATGCCCGTCGATGATCTTATCGAACTCCTCGAGCGTCAGATACGTCTGGTTGTGGACATAGACGCCCTCACCGGCGACCTTGGCCTTCACTTGCGGCAGATAGATCGACTGATAAATCTCTGTCTGCCAGTCGTAGAGCGCCTCGATGAGCTCTCTCGGCAGACAGCCGAACTCATAGTACTCAAACTGCGCATAGTAGGAATAGCGGCTGTAGAAGTCGCTGATCTTCCAGGTCGGCTCGTCCGCATCCGTGACCTTGTTGAGTACGTTGCGGGAGTACATGCGGTTGATGAGCACGTAGGGCGACGCGGCCAGGCGGTTCTTCTCCATGAGCTTACGCAGCTCCTTTTCCGTCATGGGCTCCTTGCCCATCAGAAGAATGACCTGCCATTCCTCCTCGTGCGCCATCAGGTCGGCCACTTCGTCGAACTGCTCGGGCACCCCAAAAAGCTCGTGCGCTTTCTTGCGATCTTCGTCGCTCAGCTTGCTGGTCAGTAAAGACATATTGCTATCTCCTCTTTTTATTGCTTGCCTGATTTCTTATTTTATCTGCATTGCCTTTTCGGGGGCGCTATCCTCCGCCCTCCACAGCAATGATACAACGATGCTATGAAGCATTTTTATTTTATCATAATGCTTCGCCGACGAATTATCGTTGAATCCGCGGCGCATCGCCGCCCGCTTCGCCATGCGGGCCGCCCAACGGATTCAACGCTTTTTTCAACGGTAGCTTAGTATAATCTTTTCATGCCAAACGGTCAATCGTTTCTGCGTTATGCACAAAAGTGGCATGAACCGGCAAGCGGCTGTTTCTTTCGCAAAAAAGCGGCTTTTCAGTTCCCGCTTGCCGAAAAAAAGTGTAAACTCTGCCGTTTTTGCCACAAAACGCGCTAAAAGCGGCTTGTCATTCCCCCAGCGTTGGCGTATGATGAAAAGGTAGGCTGATTCCCCCGCGGAATCTGTCTTTCTCGTATTTGCTTTTTTTACTCTCCCATTCCGTTTCAAGGAGGAACCCGCACAGTGGACGTTTTAATCACCCAAAAGAAAATGACCGACTCTGAAGCTTTTGTCAAGGCGCGCGGCGGCGGCAACCTGATTGGCAAGGCCATGTACGGCGGCGGCAAGATCACGATGAAGCAGCTCTATTTGCAGAGCTTTGAAGTCGTGTTCGATGCCTATTTCAAGCCCGGCCTTGTGGAGCGCTTTTTCACCCGCAAGGGCCAGATGGGCGGCAACTCGCAGAAGATCTGCATGATCGTCGAGGGCACGCGCTGCACGGCGAGCTATCACGAGCAGCCGCTCCCGCTTTACGAAGCCGACCTCGATCCCGACATGTGCCAGGATTCCACCTTCGACAAAGAGAAGATCATCGCCCAGGCCAAGCGCGTCGCCATGCGCATCATGCGCCGCCATTCGGGCCACATCATCACCTCGATGGAGGTCGCGTCCTACCGCCCCTTCTACCGCCCGTACTACGTCGCGTTCTACGGCGAGATGGAGATGGGCAAAAAGGTGCGCTACATCGCCATCGAGGCCGACGGCTACAAGACCGACAGCTCCCTGTAAGAGAGCGAGCCCCACATTTCAAGAGGTACGATCCGATATGAACACTGTTACGCTTGGCGGCACCGCCACCATCAACGACCTTGTCAGCGTCGCGCGCTTTGGCGCAAAGGTTGCATTTTCCAAAGAATATGAAGAGCGCGTCAACCACTGCCGCGCCCATGTCGACCGCTTCAGCCACGAGGGCAAGGCCATCTATGGTCTGACCACGGGCCTTGGCGACAACTGGAAGAAGTTCATCCCCGAAAAGGACCGCGAAACGATCCAGCGCAACAACATCTACGCCCATACCTGCGCCGTCGGCGAGCCCATCGCCGAGGAGTGCACGCGCGCAATGATGTTTGTCATGCTCTGCCACTTCGGCTCCGGCCATACGGGCATCCGTTTTGAAACGCTCGCGCTGATCCGCGACATGCTCAACGCGGGCATCAGCCCCATCGTCCCCGGTCATGGCTCCGTCGGCTATCTGACGCTCGAGGGCCACATCGGCATGGTGATGATCGGCGAGGGCAGGGCCACCTATCAGGGTGAAACGCTTGACGGCGCAGAGGCGCTCAAGCGCGCGGGCCTCAAGCCCGTCGTGCTTTCTTCCAAAGAAGGCCTTATCCTGCTCTCCGGCACCACGTCCGTCACCGCGTTCGCGTCGCTTGCGATCTATGACGCGCAAACGCTCAGCTTGACGGCAGACATTGCGGGCTCTTTCACGCTCGAGGTGCTCAAGGGTACGCTGATGGCTATGGACGAGCGCCTGATGGCCGTGCGTCCGCACCCCGACCAGATCAACACCGCGGCCAACATCCGTGCCATTTTGAAGGACAGCCCCATGCTTGAGCGCTACCGTGGCCACCGCGTGCAGGACGCGCTGTCCATCCGCTGCATGCCGCAGCTCCACGGCCCGGTCAAAAAGGCCGTCAAGGACGCACAGACGACGCTCGCCATCGAGCTCAACTCGTCCGTCGACAACCCTCTCATCTTCGATGAAGAGGACGGCGGCGCGGTCGCGCTGATGGGCTGCAATGCCGACGGCACCTATGCTGGTATGGCGTCTGACAATCTCTGCATCGCGATCACGGATCTGTGCAAAATGAGCAACAGCCGCATCGACCGCCTGCTCAACAGCTTGGTGAGCGAGCTGCCGGCGTTCCTCAACAAGAACGCCGACTTCAACAACGGTCTCATGATGATCCAGTACGCCTCCGCGGGTCTTCAGGGCGAGCTGCGTATCCTCGCGCACCCCGCCGTGGTCGACAATCTGACCACCTGCGCCAACCAGGAGGACTATGTCAACATGGGCTACAACGCCGCCAAGAAGGCCTATGACTCGATGCACCTCGCCAAGTATATCCTCGCCGCCGAGCTCATCTGCGACGGTCAGGCGCTCGACTGCTACGAGGACAAGCGCTGCGCCAAGGGCACGCAGGCTATCTACGATCTGCTCCGCACCAAGGTCCCCGAGATGGACAACGACATGCCCCTCACGCCGTATCTCGAGGCCGTCGCCCAGCAGATCATCGACCGCGCGTATATCCGCGCCGTGGAAGCGAGCATTGGCGAGATGAAATTCTAAAGGAGAATGCCATGAGCGAGCACGAACACGTCCATGAGCACGGCCACGGGCACCCCCATATGCACGGGCATGTCCATGACCCCGAGCAGACGAAAAAGATCAGCAACCGCCTTGCGCGCGCCATCGGGCACCTCGAATCCATCAAAAAGATGGTGGAGGACGACCGTGACTGCTCCGAGGTGCTGATCCAGCTCGCCGCGGTGGAGTCCGCCATCCGCTCGACCAGCCGCCAGATTTTGCGCAACCACATGGAGACCTGCGTCACCGCCGCCATCCAGCAAAATGACGAGGAGACGCTCTCCGAACTTTACCGCGCGATCGACGAGCTTCTAAAATGACAAGTGAAAAAACGTCCGGCTGAATATCAGCCGGACGTTTTTTATTAGAATGTTCTTCCTTTTGCATAGCGGGCAAAAATGCGCGCAAACTAAGCGCGGCAAACGCCAAAACAATTTTTTCAGGAGGACAAATCCATGACCGATCATACCAATAACGGCTGCTCCTGCACGCCCAACACCTCTATTCGCTGCGCCGTGACCAACTGCGCCAACCACTGTAAGGACGCCCAGTACTGCGGTCTGAACGCCATCCAGGTCGGTACGCACGAGGCCAACCCCACCATGGACCAGTGCACCGACTGCCAGAGCTTCAAGAAGCAGTAATTTTTGCAGCCGCCCCTCAGGCGGCTGCTACATAGCATCAAAAAGGCGGTGACAGCATGACGGAAAAGGGCAAATACCGCGTCTGCGGCGCGCTCGCAGGCACGGTGAACGGCTTATTCGGCGGAGGCGGCGGCATTCCGCTCGTCTTTTTGCTGCGCTCGTGGGCAAAACTCTCCGACAAGACGGCGCTTGCGACCTGCGTGGCTGTCATCTTCCCGTTCTGCCTTGTGTCGGTGCTCGTGTATGCGTTCCGCGGCGTGCTGCCGCTCGGAGAGGCGCTCCCCTACCTTGTCGGCGGGCTTGCAGGCGGATGGATCGGCGGCAGGCTCTTCAAGGACGTGCCGAACACATGGCTCAAGCGCATTTTCGCGCTGTTTCTGCTCTATGGCGCGGTGAGGTACCTTCTGTGATGGATTGGCTCTTTCCCGCGCTCTGCGGGCTTTTGACGGGCATCCTCTCGTCCTGGGGCGTCGGCGGCGGGACACTGCTTCTTTTATGCATGACGCTCTTTTTCGGCGTGGAGCAGCGCACAGCGCAGGCCATCAACCTGCTCTATTTTCTGCCAACCGCGGGCATCTCGCTCTTCGCGCATCGCAAAAACGGATATCTCAACAAAGCCGTCCTGCGCGCGGCCATCCCGACCGGCACGCTCTGTGCGATCGCCGCCGCGTTTTTGACGACAACGGTCGACAGCAGCGTCTTCCGCAAGCCGTTCGGGCTGTTCCTGCTCTACGCGGGGCTGTCGATCCTTTTTGAAAAGAAGAAAAACAGCAAAAAAGAAACGCCGTGACTTTCGTCATGGCGTTTTCGATTCTATTCAGATGCGCAGCGCTGCTTCCAGCGCGATATAGAGCTTGCCGAGGTCGTGGTTCGCGCCGCGAAGATTGGCGACATCGTAGCCGCTCTCCTCCAGCACGTCCCCCGCCTCGAGGAAGTTATAGAGCGATAAGCCGTAAAAACTGCACACCGCCTGCACACCGGCGAGCTCCATCTCCACGGCGAGACAGCCCTCGCTTCTTCGCTGCGCGACGAGGCCCGCGGTCTCGCGGATCATGGCGTCCGTCGTCCAAACCCGCCCCGTCACGTGTGGGACGCCCAGCTCGGTAAAGATGGCCGAGAGCTTCTGCGCATTCTCGACCGTGATATAGTCGGACGGCGCGGCGAAATAATACGAGCAGCCCTCGCCGCGGTAACTCTCCGTCGGGACGATGAATTTGCCCCTCGTCGCCTCCCGATTCAGGCTCCCGCAGGAACCGAACATCACGAACTTCGACGCACCGACGATCCAGCTCGCCTCATAGCACTCCGACGCGGCAATCGCCGAGCCGATACCCGAGAGGTAAAACGCGATGTCCTTTCCCTTGTAATTCATGCGGTAAATGGGGATGTTCCCGTTGCACGCGCCGATGAGGCCGATCTTTTCGCAGGGAAAGGCTTCCAGCAAATGCTGATAGATCTTTTGCGAAAACAGGATCAGGCACGTTTCGACAAGGTGCTTTTGTTCGCCATAAAAGTCCCACAGGCTGATGACAGGTTCAGTCTTATCGTCAAAGCAGTCGGTGATCATCTTTTCAGCGCTGGTCCGTCAGTTTTTCGAGCGCGTCTTTTGCGGCCATCTGCTCGGCTTCCTTCTTGCTGCGGCCCGCGCCCTTGCCCACAGCGCCGCCGTTGAGCAGCACTTCAAAATAGAACGTCTTGTCATGGTCGGGGCCACTCTCACCAAACAGGCGGTAGGAAAGCGTCTGGTTCGGCGTGCGCTGCACGAATTCCTGCAAAATGGTCTTATAGTCGCGGCGCTTTTCCTCGGCGACCTCCTCGCGCTCGGTATCGAGCAACACGCGGTGGATGAGCGCGCTGGCCGCGCTGATGCCGCCGTCAAGATACACCGCGGCAAACACCGCCTCGGTCGCGTCGGCTAAAATCGACGGGCGCGTGCGTCCGCCGCAGCTCTCCTCGCCGTTGCCGAGCTTTAAGTATTTTCCAAGCTCCAGGCGCTGCGCGACCTCGTGCAGGCTGTCCTCGCACACGAGCAGCGCGCGGATGCGCGTCAGCTCCCCCTCCGGCGCGGTAGGATGCTTGGCAAACAGATACTCCGCCGTCACAAAGCCGAGCACGCTGTCACCCAGGAATTCCAGGCGCTCGTTGCTGAAAAAATTTGCGCCGCGGTGCTCGTTGGCATACGAGCTGTGGCGCAGCGCCTCTTCGAGCAGCGCCGGATTTTTGAAATGATATTGCAGCTTTTCTTCCAAGGCCTGCATGGTGTTTCCTCCTGATAAAAGGACGCCCCGCGCAAAGCGGGGCGGCTTTTTTCTTCTTAACCGAGCTTCGTGCTCAGGTAGCGCACGCAGTCGCCCACCGTCTTGAGCGAGGTGAGCTCCTCCTCGGGGATCTCATCGAGCTCAAACTCTTCCTCCATGGCCATCACCAGTTCGACAAGATCCACGGAGTCGGCGCCAAGATCTTCCTCAAAAGAGCTGTCCATCGTGACCTCATCGGGGTCGAGCGCGAACTGCTCCACGATCAGCTTCTGCATCGTTTTGAAAATTTCTTCGGGGCTCATAAGTCTTATACTTCCTCTCACGGTTTTGGTTCTTCCAAATGATACGGCAAAGGCACTGTACTGTCAATACCCATTTTGCCGCTTTTTGGCATTCGCGTTATTCTGCCTTCTGTTCAATACGCATCTTGTCGATATTTTGCGCGATGTCGTCGATGATACCGCTGCGCGCGACCTCCATCGCCTGACGGACCGCATTGCAGATGCCGACCTCACTCGCGCTGCCGTGCGCCTTGACGACCGGCTTCGAGATGCCGAGCAGCGCCGTACCGCCGACCTCGTTCGCGTCGAGCATTTTCTTGAAATCACCGAGCTGTCCCTTGAGCAGCAGCGCCGCCAGCTTCGTGCCGGTGCTGTGCAGGAGCATTTCCTTCAATTTGATGGAAAGAAGCTTGCCCGTGCCCTCAATGCTCTTGAGCATGATGTTGCCGCTGTAGCCGTCGGCGACGATGACGTCGCACTCACCGAGCATCGCTTCCTTGGCCTCAATGTTGCCGGTGAAGTTGAGATGCCCCGCCTCGCCCGCTTCCTTGAGCTTCTGATACGTTTCGCGGCGCAGCGTGTCGCCTTTGCTCTCCTCCGCGCCGATGTTCAAAAGACCGACGCGCGGATTTTCGACGCCGAGCACTTTCTGCGCGTAGTAGCTGCCCAAGTACGCGAATTGCAGCAGGTATTCGACCGTGCACTCGGCATTCGCGCCGCAGTCGATGAGCACCGCCTTGCCCTTGGCCGTCGGGATGGTCGGCGCGAGCGCCGCGCGGCGCAGGCCGCGGATGCGCTTGACGAGAAGCGTCGCGCCCGCGAGGAGCGCGCCTGTGCTGCCCGCGCTGACAAAGCCGTCCGCGTCGCCCGCGTGCAGCATATTGAGCCCCACGGTGAGGGACGAATCCTTCTTGTGCTTAAAGGCCGTGGCCGGATCGTCGCAGATCTCGACCACCTCGGTCGCGTTGGCGATCTCCATGCCCTTGGGGAGCTCCTTGCAGCCGCACTGCTGCAGGGCCTTCAAGATCTCTTCCGTTTTTCCGGTCAGGACGATGTCCACGCCGTACTTCTCCTGCGCCATCAGCGCGCCCTTGACGGGCGCGAGCGGGGCGAAATCGCCGCCCATGGCGTCGACGATGATCTTCACGGGGTCACTCTCCTTTCCTGTCACTCAGCACGTCCTCGCGCATCGCGTCGATCTTTTCAAGTGAGCGCGCGGCGAGCTGCGCATTTTTCACGCGCTTGCCGCCCTTGATGCGGTAGCCCAGCGGCGGCATGATACCAAAGTTCACGTTCATCGGCTGAAAGTCCGAGACCGTCGTATCGCTGATGTAAAGCCCCAGCGCCCCGATGGCCGTCTCGCGTGGGAAATCGACGGGCGGTTTGCCTTCGAGTCTTCTTGCCATCTCGATGCCCGCCAGAAAGCCCGAAGCCGCGGACTCGATATAGCCCTCCACGCCGGTCATCTGCCCGGCAAAGGCGATGCGGTCATCCGCGATCAGGCGATAGTAGCGGTCCAGCATCCCCGGCGAGCGGAGATAGGTGTTGCGGTGCATCACGCCGTAGCGCACAAACTCCGCATCATGCAGCGCGGGGATCATCGAAAACACGCGCTTCTGCTCGGGAAAGCGCAGATGCGTCTGGAAGCCGACAAGGTTATAGACGCTGCCCTGCGCGTTGTCGCGCCGCAGCTGGACGACGGCATAGGGCTCTTTCCCCGTCTTCGGGTCTCGCAGACCGCGCGGCTTGAGGGGGCCGTAGCAGAGCGTATCGTGTCCGCGGCGCGCCATGACCTCGACGGGCATGCAGCCCTCGAAGACGTTTTTATCCTCAAAGCCGTGTACGCTCGCTTCCTCGGCGGTCGTGAGCGCCTGCCAGAAGGCATCGTACTCCTCCTCCGTCATCGGGCAGTTGATGTAGTCCGCCGTCCCCTTGTCGTAGCGCGAGGCAAAAAAAGCCGAATCCATGTCGACGCTCTCAAACGTCACGAGCGGCGCGGCGGCATCGAAAAAGTTCAGCGTGTGCCCGTCGCCGATCTTTTCGGCGATGGCGGCGGCGAGCGCGTCGCTCGTCAAGGGGCCCGAGGCGATGATGACGTTCCCCTCGGGGATGGCCGTCACCTCGCCGGGGACAACCGTGATATTGGGATGCGAACGGATCTTCTCTGTCACGAGCTTTGAAAAGCCGTAGCGGTCGACCGCCAGCGCGCCGCCCGCCTCCACGCGCGTCGCGTCCGCGCAGGCAAGGATCAGCGAATCGAGGCGGCGCAGCTCCTCTTTGAGAAGGCCGACCGCGTTTTCGATCTGGTCCGAGCGCAGCGAATTCGAGCAGCAAAGCTCGGCAAAATCCGCCGTGTGGTGCGCGGGGGTGGTCTTTTCGGGTTTCATTTCATGCAGCGTCACGGCGATGCCGCGCTGCGCGAGCTGCCAGGCAGCCTCGCAGCCGGCAAGGCCGGCGCCGATCACAGTTACTTGCATCAGTTTTCTTCTTTCTCCGCGGTCTTTTTGGCCGCGGACTTGGCGGTCGTCTTCTTAGCGGCCGCCTTTTTCGTGGTCGCGGTCTTCTTTGCGGGCTTTTCTGCACCATCCTCGGCTGCGGCCTTCTTTGTCGTTTTCTTCGCTGCGGCGGTCTTCGTCGCGGTCTTCTTGGTGCTCGCCGCTTTTGTGCTCGTTTTCTTTGCGGTGGTGCTCTTCTTAGCCGTCGTCTTCCTGGCGGCGGTCTTCTTTGCCGCGGTCTCCGCCGCATCGGCGGCTTCGGCGCTCTCCGCGCCCTCTTCCGCGGTCTCGGTGGTCTTCTTTTTCACATAGCCGCGCTGGTCTTCCGGCACAAAGCGCGAACACGCGGGGTTGATGCAGTACGGGCGCTTAAAGCCCTTGCCCGCCTTTTTGAACATCGTCTGGCCGCACTCGGGGCAGTCGTCCTTCGTCGGCACATCCCAAGTCATGAAGTCGCACTTCTTCTCGGGATCGCTGCTGGTGGAGAATTCGCAGGCGTAGTACGTGTACTGCTTGTTCGTCTTCTTGCTCACGCCGGTGCGCTTCATCATGCGCCCGCCGCACTTGGGGCAGCGGCCCGGCATTTCGATGACAAGGGGCTTGGTGAACGTGCACTCAGGGTAGCCCGGGCAGGCCAGGAATCGGCCAAAACGCCCGCTCTTGATGACCATGTTGCGGCCGCAAACGTCGCACTTCTCCTCGCTGACCTCATCGGGGACCTTGAGTCTCACGCCCTCAAGCGCCTTCTCGGCGTTCTCAAGGTCGCGCTCAAAGCCGCCGTAAAAGTCGCGGATGACGTCCTTCCACGCGGTCTTGCCCTCCTCGACGGTATCGAGCTTTTCCTCCATGCGGGCGGTGAACTTCATGTCCACAATGTCGGGGAAGCGCTCTTCCATCAGGCCCGTCACCACCTCGCCGAGCGGCGTGGGGCGCAGGTATTTTCCGTCCTTGATGACGTATTCGCGGTCTAAGATCGTCGAGACCGTCGGCGCGTAGGTCGACGGGCGGCCGATGCCGTTCTGCTCCATCGCGCGGATGAGCGTCGCGTCCGTGTAGCGCGCGGGCGGCTGAGTGAAGTGCTGGAGCGGCGTATAGGCCTCGAGCGTCAAGCCCTGCCCCTCGACGAGCGGCGGCAGCGTGCCCTCCTTTTCCTCCTTGCTGTCGTCGTCGCGGGATTCCTCGTAAACGGCGGTGTAGCCGGAGAATTTCAAGTTGCTGGCACTCGCGTGGAACTCGTGTCCGCCCGCCATGATCTGCGCGCTCACGCTGTCATACACGGCGTTCGCCATCTGGGAGGCCAAAAAGCGGCTCCAGATCAGGCGGTATAGACGATATTGCTCGCCCGTCAGGTCGCCCTTGATCTGCTCGGGCGTCAGGTTGACGTTCGAGGGGCGGATGGCCTCGTGCGCGTCCTGCGCGCCGGCCTTGGCCTTGTAGTGGCGGGCGGTCTTGGGATAGTAGCTCTGCCCGTAGCGGCCCAGGATAAACGTCTTCGCCGCAGCGATGGCCTCTTCGGAGATGCGCAGCGAGTCGGTACGCATGTAGGTGATGAGACCCACCGTGCCCTCGCCCGTGATGTCCACGCCCTCATAGAGCTGCTGGGCGATGGCCATGGTGCGGCGCGGCGTCATGTTGAGCTTGCGCGAGGCCTCCTGCTGTAAGGTGGAAGTGGTGAACGGCAGAGACGGGGAGCGCTGCTTGTCCGTGCGCTTGATATTCGTCACGGTAAAGGGCTTGTCGCCGATGTCGGCAATGATGCCGTCCACCTGCTCGCCGGAGGCCGGCTCGACCTTTTTACCGTCTTTGCCGTAATAGTGCGCTTCAAAGGTCTTGTGCGTCGCCTCATCGGTGAGGTCGGCGTCGAGCGTCCAGTATTCCTGCGCCTCGAAGGCCTGGATCTCCTTTTCGCGGTCGTCGACCATGCGCACAGCGACGGACTGCACGCGGCCCGCGGAGAGGCCGCGGCGGACCTTCTTCCACAGAAGCGGGCTCAGCTGATAGCCCACGATGCGGTCGAGCACGCGGCGAGCCTGCTGCGCGTCGACCAAATCCTGGTCGATGGCGCGCGGCTCCTTGATGCTCTCGGAGACGACCTTTTTCGTGATCTCGTTGAAGGTCACGCGCTTGGCCTTTTCATCGTCCAGATTCAAAAGCGCTTTTAAGTGCCAAGAGATGGCTTCACCCTCGCGGTCCGGGTCCGTTGCGAGATACACGGTGTCGCTGTCCTTGGCGGCCTTCTTGAGCTCGCCAATGAGCTCCTCCTTGCCGCGGATAGGCTGATAGACGGGCTCGAAGTCGTGCTCGATATCGACGCCCAGCTTGCTCTTGGGCAGGTCGCGCAAATGGCCCATGCTGGCCTTGACCTCGTAGTCTTTGCCGAGATATTTTCCAATGGTTTTCGCCTTGGCCGGAGACTCGACGATCACCAGATGCTTTTTTGCCATGAATATTATTCCTCCAGTAGTGTGACGGTCAAAGAAAAATGCTTGCCGCTGCCCTGCTCGACGTAGCCCTCAAGCTCCATCATCGTGAGTGCGGAAAGAACACGGCGCGTGGGGATCTCCGTCTTTTCGATCAGGTCATCCACCTGCAGCGCGCCGTCTTTGAGCGTGCGCAGAATGGCGATCTGATCGTCGGTCAGCCCCGCGTCGTTGGTTTTCAGGTTCAGTGTCGGCAGCGACAGTATTTCCTCCGCCGCGGCCTGCTTGGCGCGCGCTTGCTCCTCGCGCGCCTGATAGCCGAGCGTACGTGGAAGCTCCACGCGCTCGCCGAGTATTTTATGCGGATAGATGGCCTCGTACTCGCGCAGCACATCCCAGCTGTCGGTGATGAGGCCCGCCGCGCCGTCCGCGATCAAACGGTTGCAGCCGCGGCTTAATGGCGCGTCGATCGGACCGGGAACGGCGAAAACATCGCGTCCCTGCTCAAGCGCGGTATTCGCCGTGATGAGCGCGCCGCTCTTTTCCGGCGCTTCGACCACGATGGTCGCGAGGCTCAGGCCGCTGATGATGCGGTTTCGCACGGGAAAATGCCACGCCTCGGCCGCCGTCCCGGGCGGATACTCGCTGATGAGCGCGCCTGAGGCCGCGATATCGCGGTACAGCCACGCATTCTCCGCGGGATAGACAATGTCCAGCCCGTTGCCGAGCACGGCGATGGTCTTTCCGCCCGCGCGCAGCGCGCCGCGGTGAGATGCACTGTCCACGCCCGCCGCCGCGCCGGAGATCACGACCGCGCCCTGCTTGCACAGGCCGTAGGCGATCTTCTCCGCCGCTTCGATGCCGTAGGGCGAGGCCTTGCGCGTGCCGACCATGGCGACAGCGACCTCCTCGTCGATAACGGGGAGCTGGCCTTTGACATAGAGCAGGCACGGCGGCTCGAAGATATTGCGCAGGCGCATCGGATAGTCCGCGTCCTGCATCGTGAGAAGCCGCAGTCCCAGCCGCGAACACGCGCCGAGGATACGGTCGGCGTTTTCCAACGATTTTTCCGCGAGCAGTGCGATCTGCCGCGGCTCGATGCCCTCGACGAGGCGGTATTCGTCCTCGTCGGCATAGTAGACGTTCTCCGGCGTGCCGAAATAATCGAGCAGCAGGAGTTTTGAACGGTTTGTCAGTCCCTTGACCTCCGAGAGCCACACCCAGTATTTAAGGCCCGCCATGAAGAGCACCTCCTTGTTTGTTTCAGCGATACATCTCCCACAGAACGACCGTCGCCGCGATGGCCGCGTTGAGCGACTCGCAGCGCGGGCTCATGGGAATTTTGAGCGTCTTGGCGCACTCATCCAGCATTTGCTGCGACAGTCCGCGCCCCTCGCTGCCGATGGCGACAGCGGCTTTAGACAGGTTCGCGTCAGACAGCGGCACGGTGTCCTCGCGCAGCGCCGTGCCGTAGAGCGGGACGCCGCTTTTACTGAGCAGCGCGAAAAGCTCCTCCGGCGTGACGCTGTACGCCTCGCGGCGGAAGATCGCGCCCATCGTGGCGCGCGCCGTTTTGGGATTGAAGAGATCGGCGCAGGCGTTGACTAAGAACACGCCGTCGCACTCAAACGCGTCCGCCGTGCGCAGGATGGTCCCCACGTTCCCGGGGTCCTGCACGCCGTCCAGCACGAGATAGTGCTTACCCGCAAGCGTTTCGGGCAGCTTCGTCTCGGGAAGCGCGACCGTAAACAGTGCGCCCTGCGGCGTCTCCATCGGGCTCACCGAGCGCATCAGGTCTTCGCTCACGCACACGGCGCGCACGGTATCGGGAAGCGCCGGAATGTCCACGCCGTCAGAAAACACCGCCGTTTGGACCGGTGCGCCCCACTTGAGCGCTTCGTCCAAGAGCTTTGTTCCGTCGCAGAGATATTCGCCGCTCTTTTTGCGGTAAGACCGGGAGGAAGCGAGCTTGCGCAGGTGCGTCATCAGCGGATTCTGCCGGCTCGTGATGGTTTCCACGTTCATTTTTCCTCTTCCCTCCCAGTTTCTTATTTAATATGTATCACACTATATTATCAACTGCCGCCCTTTGTCAAGCAAAAGAATCTTTTGCACCGTTTCACTTTTGCGCGGATCGGTGCTCCGCCGCTTTACAGTTCGCCCCCTTTTGTGGTACACTGAGCGTGAAATATCACGCAGCATGACTGCAAGGAGGTACCCCAAAATGGAATCTGCCAAATCGCGTTTTCTGCGCTATGTGACCTATTACACCACCTCGGATGAATTCACCGGCACCTCGCCCTCTACGGAGCGGCAGAAGGACCTCGGCCGCGCGCTGATGCAGGAGCTTGAAGCGCTGAAGCTCGAGGACGTCCACATGGACGACTGCGGCAACGTGCTCGCAACGCTCCCCGCGAGCGAGGGCGTGGACGCGCCCGTCATTGCGCTCATCGCGCACATGGACACCGCTCCCGACGCTTCGGGCGAAAACGTCAAGCCCCGCCTCGTGCGCTACGAGGGCGGCGAGCTGAAGCTCAACAACACTGTCTCCCTCACCGAGGCGCTCTGCCCTGGCCTTGAAAACCATGTGGGCGAAGAGCTCATCGTCACCGACGGCACGACGCTCCTCGGTGCGGACGACAAGGCCGGCGTCGCCGAGATCATGGCCGCGGTCGAAACGATGATCGAGAAAAACGTCAAGCACGGCGAGGTGCGCGTCATCTTCACGACCGACGAGGAGATCGGCAACGGCGTGGACGGGCTCGACGTGCAGGAACTCGGCTGTGACTACGGCTACACCGTGGACGGCGGCCCGCTCGGTGAGATCGAATTTGAAAACTTCAACGCCGCCTCCGCCATTCTGACGGTGCACGGCGTCGGCGTCCACCCCGGCAGCGCCAAAAATGTCATGATCAACGCCGCGACCGCGGCGATGGTCTTCCACGCGATGCTGCCCGAGGACGAAGTCCCGGAAAAGACCGACGGCTACGAGGGCTTCTTCCACCTGACCGAGATGAGCGGCAGCGTGACCGAGGCGACGCTGCGCTACATCATCCGCGACCACGACCGCGAGCGCTTTGAGGAGAAAAAGGCTCTCTTCGCCGACTGCGCCGCGCGCATCAATGAAATTTACGGTGGCGGCACGGCTGAGGCCCAGATCAGCGACAGCTACTACAACATGAAGGAGAAGATCCTCCCCCACTTCCACCTCATCGAGCGCGCGGAAAACGCCTTCCGCGCCAACGGCGTCGAGCCGCAGTGCGTGCCCATCCGCGGCGGCACGGACGGCGCGCGCCTTTCCTACATGGGCCTGCCCTGCCCGAACCTCGGCACCGGCGGCTACGCCTTCCACGGCCCGTATGAGCACATCACGGTCGAGGGCATGGACAAGTGCGTGGAGATAATCCGACACATAGTCGAGATATATGCCTGAGAGGGGTAGTTTGTGTGACAAAGCTGGAAAAGCGGAATAAATGTTTCTTCGGCCTCGGCACCGTGGGCCGGGATATGTTCTACGCCTTTGAGTCCAACGCGCTGCTCTATTATCTATCCAATGTCCTGAGCCTGCCTGTCGGCGTCTTTGCGGCGGCCAGCCTGGTCCTTACGGTGCTGAGGATACTTGACGCGCTGAACGACCCCATAACCGGCCTCGTCATAGACAACATCCGTAGTCCCTGGGGCAAGTACAAGCCGCCCATGCTCATAGGCGCGGTGACGAGCAGCGTGTTCTTCCTCATCCTGTTTGCAGATTTCGGGCTGACCAACTACTGGTTCGTCGTCATCTTCGGCCTGGCATACATAC
>OHTC01000631.1_pt1 | contig 17253 bp, 13 predicted proteins | sample 1578801 | NCBI WGS metagenome assembly OHTC01 (sample SAMEA3879556, study PRJEB24766) | human gut metagenome | biome: human-associated habitat; feature: feces | place: USA | collected 1985/1987 | reverse complement strand
TCGTTCTTGAAGACGACCGACGGACTGCCGCGGATTTGAAGTCTCCGAATGCGTGTCGGGAACGGCTCGGGGAATTGGGCGGTGCGCGAAAAACGAGGGAGATAAAAAAATTCACTATGTTTAATATTGTTCTGGTTGAGCCCGAGATACCTCAGAACACGGGCAACATTGTGAGAACCGCGGCGGCGACGGGGTGCAAGGTGCATCTTGTAAAACCGCTCGGATTCGACATATCCGACCGCGCCCTGAAGCGTGCGGGGCTTGATTACTGGCACCTGACCGATTTTGTCGTCTACGAGAATCTTGCCGATTTCTTTGTGCGGAACGCCGCGGGAAGATTCGTCGAGGTCGACGGAACCTTCGCGCTCGGTCGTGCGGAGGGGGCGCCTTCTTTTTATTTCTTTTCAACTAAGGCTGCAAATAGGTACGACGCGCCCTCTTACCGCGAGGGCGATTTCCTGATTTTCGGCAAGGAGACCAAAGGTCTGCCCGAGGAACTTTTGCGCTCCAATTATGAAAACACGGTTCGTATACCTATGCGGGCGGAGGCTCGCTCGCTCAATCTTTCCAACTCGGTTGCCGTGGCAGTTTACGAAGCGCTGCGGCAGAACGGGTTTTGCGGGCTCGCCGAGGCGGGACATTTGACCCGCTTCTGATTGGACTCGTACGTAGCGTTTTTTTGTGCGAAAGGAAACTCCTTTCGCCTTTTTATTGCTCTGTTTGCTTGCGATTTTTCAATAAGCACGAATCGTGTACGGAGATATTGCACTTTTCGTGTTGCGATAGGCGGGGAGAAAGCGTGGCGCAATCCGTCCGCTTGTTACGGACAATTTGTTACGGGCAAGTTGCTTGTTGCGGCGAGTGCAGGAGAGGCGGCGTCCGTGCCCATTGACACCTTTTGCGGCGTGGATTATTATTATATTGACGACGTTCTACTTGCCGTCTCGGTTTCGAGCGGAGCGACACGACTGCAGGACGTCGCGGGAGGAGTTATGACCGAAGACAAGGTGGTGGCGTTGCTTGCACGCTTTTCCGAGGACTTGCCCTCGGGGTCGGCTTTCGCCGTGGGGAACGCATTGCGCACGGCACCCGACAATATGTTCGATTATCTGATAACATTGCCGGTGAAGTCGGCGGGTATAACCGTTGTGCTGTCGATTTTTCTCGGCGGTCTGGGAATCGACAGATTCTATGTCGGCGACATCGGGCTGGGCATTGCAAAACTGCTTTTCGGCTGGCTGACGCTGGGACTGTGGCCGCTTATCGACATCTTTTTGTGTTATAAAAAAGCGAGGCAGGTCAATATGGAAGCCATTATGACGGCCATTTCCGCACCTGCGGGATACGCATATTGAAAACTCTTCGCAAGGCGTACTTATCGTCTCGTAGACAGCACGGTTTCATCGACCAAGTGAATTTCTAAAGGCGCGCATAGTGCGTCGTGACGCGGTTCGCCCGTCAGGGCGCGCGGTCGCAGGCGGGGCGCAACGCGTCGCTTCCGAGCGCGTGCGCGCCGTTGCGGATTGAGGGGCAGAGGCGGCGAAGTTATCCTAAGGAAATTTGTGATTCTCGCCCGACTATTTTCTTGCTATGCGCGCGGGCGTGTGCTATAATACTACAGACAAAAAAAGCGCATTGCGCAACTTTTCACAAGGAGAATCCCTATGAGCAAAATGACTATCAAGGATATCGACGTCAAGGGCAAGAAGTGCCTTACCCGCGTCGATTTCAACGTTCCTATGGTCGACGGCGTTATCACCGACGAAAACCGCATCAACGGCGCCCTTCCCACCATCAAGTATCTTATGGAGCACGGCGCAAAAGTTATCCTTTGCTCCCACCTCGGCAAGCCGCACAACATCTTCACCCCCGGCTTCGGTCTCACCAAGAAAGAGAAGAAAGCGGTGGAGGCTCTGCCCGCGGAAGAGCAGGCAAAAGCCAAGGAAGAGTATATCGCCAAGGCTCTCAAGAACGACCCCAAGAAGTTCTCGCTCAAGCCCGTTGCGGACAGACTCGCTCAAATTTTCCCCGGCAAAGTGACGTTCGCCACCGACCTCGTGGGCGACGACGCGCACGCCAAGGTTGCGGCACTCAAGGACGGTGAGTGCGTGCTGCTCGAAAACACCCGTTTCGATGCGGGCGAGGAGAAAAACAGCGAAGAACTGTGCAGAAAACTCGCCGATTTCTGCGACGTTTACGTAAACGACGCTTTCGGTACGGCACACCGTGCCCACGCGACCACCGCGGGAATAGTTCAGTACGGATTCGCCCCCGTGGCAGTCAGCGGCTTCCTCATCGAAAAGGAACTCAAATTCCTCGGCGGTGCGGTTGAGAATCCCGCCCGTCCTTTCGTCGCCATTCTCGGCGGTGCCAAGGTCTCCGACAAAATCGGCGTAATCGACAACCTCATCAACAAGTGCGACGCGCTCATCATCGGCGGCGGAATGGCGTATACTTTCCGCGCGGCAATGGGCTACAAGGTCGGCAACAGTCTGCTTGAAGAGGACAAAATCGAACTCGCGAAGAGCCTTATGGCAAAAGCCGAGGAGAAAGGCGTCAAACTTATGCTGCCCGTCGACAACGTTATAGCCGACGCGTTCAGCAACGACGCAAACACGCAGGTTGTCGCGGGCGACATTCCCGACGGCTGGATGGGGCTTGACATAGGTCCCGAGACTGTCAAGGCGTACAGCGAGGAAATCAGCAAAGCCAAGACCGTGGTCTGGAACGGACCTATGGGCGTGTTCGAAATGGAGAACTTCGCAAATGGCACCAAGGCGGTTGCGGCGGCACTCGCGGAGACCGACGCGGTGACCATCATCGGCGGCGGCGACAGCGCGGCGGCGGTGGCACAACTCGGTTATGCCGACAAGATGACCCACATTTCGACGGGTGGCGGCGCCTCTCTCGAGTTCCTCGAGGGTAAAGTGCTTCCCGGCATTGCCTGCCTCAACGACAAATAATGCAAATCGCGAAAACGGGGGTTCAACGCTCAAATCGGCGCGCTGAACCCCTTGTTTGACCCGTCCCGTCATATTTTTCTGGAAGATGAACAACACCATAGCCGACACCAAGGCTCTCGTCAAAGACCTTATCCCCCTCGTCAAGGACGCTAAGTGCGACGTCGTTATCTGCACCCCTTACACCGACCTTGCCGCCGCAGTCGAAGCGACCGCAGGCACCAATATCAAGGTGGGCGCCGAGAACGTCCATTGGGCGGAAAAAGGTGCTTTCACGGGCGAAATCAGCGCGAAAATGCTCACCGAACTCGGCGTGGAATACGTCATCATCGGCCACAGCGAGAGAAGACAGTATTTCGGCGAGACCGACGAAACCGTGAATATGCGCGTCAAGGCTGCGCTTGCCGCGGGCCTCAAACCCATCATCTGCGTGGGCGAATTGCTCGAAGAGCGCGAGAGCGGCAAGACTGCGGAGGTCGTTACCCGTCAGACCAAGGCCGCTTTCAAGGACATCGACAAGGACGAACTCGACAACATCGTCATCGCGTACGAACCCGTGTGGGCAATCGGCACCGGCAAGACTGCTACCGCTCAGGACGCCAACGACACAATCAAGGTTATCCGCGACACTATGGCGGAACTCTATTGCCCCAAGTGCGCCGAGGAAAGAGTGCGTATCCAGTACGGCGGCAGTATGAATCCCAAGAATGCGTCCGAACTTATGGCTATGCCCGAAATCGACGGCGGTCTCATCGGCGGCGCGTCCCTCAAAGCCGAGGATTTCTCCAAGGTCGTCAATTTCTGAAATTGTCCGACCGCGGTCGCCCGCCCGCTCCGATACGGTGCTGTGTGACGGTGCGTCCGACAGTGAATCATTGCAATGCGGAAGCGGCGCGTTTTTGCGCCGCTTCCGTTTTTTGCGGGGCGTATACGGTTGAAAAACGACGTCGTCTAACTGCGCAAAACTCGGTCGCGCCCCGATTTCGTTGACTGAGGCGGGGCGGTGTGATACAATTCGGCTGAAAATAAAAGCCGCTATGCGGCTTCGAGAGGTTTTTTATGAAAAAGCAAGTTGTTCTTGTTGTTATGGACGGGGTCGGCAAATCCAAAACAGGTCTCGGCGACGCCGTCACTATGGCAAACACCCCCACGTTGGACAAACTGCTCGCAGAGTGCCCCCACACTTACATAAAAGCGCACGGCACTGCGGTCGGACTTCCTTCCGACGACGATATGGGCAACAGCGAGGTGGGACATAACGCTCTCGGTTGCGGACAGGTTTATTCGCAAGGCGCGAAACTCGTGGAAGAGGCCATTGAAAGCGGCGACATCTTCAAGTCGGCGGCCTGGCGCGAACTGTCCTCCAACTGTGTTGCGAACGGCTCCGTTATGCACTTTATCGGATTGCTGTCCGACGGCAACGTGCACAGCAACATTTCCCACCTCATCGCTCTCATAAAGGGAGCCAAGGCGGACGGAATAAAGAAAGTCCGCGTGCACGCGCTGCTTGACGGCAGGGATGTGCCCGCCACCAGCGCACTCGTCTACGTCGACGAACTGGAAAAGGCGTGCGCAGAACTGAACGACGCGACTTTTGACGCCCGTATCGCCTCCGGCGGCGGCAGAATGAAGATAACAATGGACCGTTATTTTGCCAACTGGGATATGGTGAAAGCGGGATTCTACACTCACGTTTACGGGGCGGGAAGGGGATTTGCGAGCGCAACGGAAGCGATAGAGACATTCAGAAAAGAAAACGAAGGCGTCATCGACCAGGATTTGCCCGCGTTCGTAATTGTCGAGGACGGCAAGCCTGTGGGCGCTATGTCCGACGGAGACAGCGTGGTGCTGTTCAATTTCCGCGGAGACCGCGCAATCGAACTGAGTATGGCGTTCGACAACGACGATTTCTCCGCTTTCGACCGAGGAGAAATGCCCAAGGTGCTTTACGCCGGAATGTTGCAGTACGACGGAGACCTGAAACTTCCCAAGCGTTTCCTCGTCGAACCGCCGAAAATCAAATATACGTTGTCCGAGTTTCTTTCCGAGCGCGGAGTCAACGAATATGCCGTGTCCGAGACTCAGAAGTACGGTCACGTGACGTATTTCTGGAACGGCAACCGCAGCGAAAAATTCAGCGAAACGCTTGAAACGTGGGTGGAAATCCCCAGCGACAAGGTGTCCTTCGACGAGCGTCCCTGGATGAAATCCGCAGAAGTCACCGACGCAGTCATCGAAGCGGTGGAGAGCGGAAAGTATTCCTTCATACGTTGCAATTACCCCAACGGCGATATGGTCGGTCATACGGGCAACCTCGACGCAACCATAATCGGCGTGGAAGCCGTCGACCTCGGTCTGGCCAGACTGTTGCCCGTCATCGAGAAGAACGGCGCGGTGCTCATAGTTACCGCCGACCACGGCAATGCGGACGAAATGCTCGAGAAGAACAAGAAAGGTGCGGTCGCGGTGCGCACGGCGCACAGCCTCAACCCCGTGCCGTTCATCGTGTTCAATGCCGACGTGGAAATAGCGGAAGGCGAGTTCGGTCTGTCGGGCGTGGCGGGGTGCGTTGCGAAACTGCTCGGTTTCGCGCCCGACCCGCACTGGGACAAGGCGATAATCAAGTGATTTCGCGGTGCAGGGCTTTGCGGAGTCCGGCACGTATAGGCAGATAAATCTTCAGGTTAAACGAAAAAACCCGTTTTCGCACGAAAACGGGTTTTTGTCGGCTGTGATTGGATTGCGGTCGTCAAGTCCGACGCAACCTGCGCAAAAGCGCCTGTTATTTGTCCTCGAAAGGCGATTCTTCGGTTCCGCACGCCGCTTCCGCTCCGCAATCCGCATTGTCTGCGGGCGCTTCGACGCTTTCCGCGTCGCCACGGAAGTCGCCGTCGACGGGGGGAGGTCCTCCTATCTCCGGAATGTCGCTCATTATGCAGGGGTGGGGGGGAATGCTGAGCGTGCCGTCGCCGTTGTCGAGCGGGGGCAGCGACTGTTCCTTGCGGTAAGAGATTTTGAGAAGCAGGGGAGTGAGCAGGGTGGTCGCTATTATGAGGATAAGTACGAAAGGCATAATTGCGGGGTCGATGAGTTGCGGATTGCAGTCGATGCCTTTCTGCGCGCACACAAGGACAACCTCGGCACGTACCATCATACCGACGCCGACGCGTACGCTGTCCTTGATTCCGTAGCGGCAGGCGAGGGCGCCCAGTCCGCACCCAAGGAATTTGCCCAGCATGCCCGCCAGCACGAATACGAAGCCGAATCCCACCATAGTTGCGCTTATGGCGTCGAAAGAAGCCGTAACGCCTATATTGGCAAAGAATACGGGAGCAAAAATCATATAGTTGCTGATTTCAATCTTCTTGTCGACGTATTCGGATTCGCTCAGACCCGCGAGAGTAAGACCCGCGACATACGCGCCCGTGATGTCCGCCACGCCGAACCACGTTTCGGCGGCGTATGCGAACAGGAAGCATATGGCGAAACTGATGATGGGGATACGCCTTGTGTGGGGGTGACGCCTGGATATGAACTTGATGAGGTAGCGCAGCGCGATACCGACGGCTATCGCGGCGACGAAGAAGGCTATCATCATTCCGATTGCCTTGCCGATGTCGCCGGCGTTGCCGGTGGTGTCGAGGCTGATGAACAGGGAGAGCAGAATGACGCCGATTATGTCGTCGAGAACGGCGGCGGCGACAATCGATGTGCCGACTTTGGTGTTGAGTTTGCCCAGTTCCTTAAGCGCGGCGACGGTAATGGAAACCGAGGTGGCGGCGAGCACCGTTCCGTAGAACAGGCAGGAATAAAGGTCGTGCTGACTGAGCCCGGCGAAGTCTCCGCCGTGCAGCATCAGAACCGCCGCGAGGAAACCGAAGAACATCGGGAACACCACGCCCATAACTGTGATGACTACGCTCGGAACGCCCGTCTTTTTGAATTGTTTGAGGTCGGTGCCGAGACCCGCCGAGAACATAATGAGAATAACGCCTATCTTGGCGAGGAAGGAAAGACCGTCCTGAGCGGTGTCGGTGAGCACGGTCTGCCCGGGAATATATTTAATCAGCCCGATAAGAATGCCAGCCAGAATCATTCCTATGACCTGAGGCAACCCGAGTTTCTTTCCTACAAGCGAGAGAAGTTTTGAAACGAGGAGTATCAGAGCAAGCGGCAACAGAAGTTCGTCAACGTTCATACCCCACCTCCTTAAAATGTGCTATCGGAGTTATACACCCTTTGGGAGAATAAGTCAAGTTGACGAAAAAACATTAAATGCGGGAAATGCGGGCGCAAGCCGCGCACCGGCCGCGCCCGTCGGCGCTCCCCGCGCGTGCCCGCAGAGACGTACGTCCTTGTCGCGAGGCTGACGCAAGCGCGGAATTCTTAAGAACGTATTGCATAAAAGCGCAGTTTATTGTTATATTTTGGACATATAACCTATGCAAATACGCAATACGCGCGGAGTGCCGCAAAGGGCGTCAATTGTTTGACATTGATTTCGTGCGCGTGGTAAAATATACAAGTCAATCGAAACACGGCAGGTCAGAGAATGTCCGAGTTGCTTACAGTTGCGATAGGTGCGATAGGCGCGCTCATCGGTCTCGCGGGACTTATGTTTTTAGGCGGGAGCGTATTTCTCGTCGTTCTCTTTTTCAGAAAACTCCCCGTCGGGCTGCGCACGGCACTGTCCACCGCTGCAACCTATTGCGTCGCCGTGACGGTGATGCGCAGTTACGCGCTGCAGGCAATGGACCTCATTATGCTTCGGTCTATGTTCAACGCCTGCTGCCTGTTCGGACTTTCCGGATTGTGCCTTTCCCTTGTCGAGTCGTTGCCCCTTGCCGAGGGGCTGCCCGCACGGGCTGCCTGTCGCAACCGCCTTGCGGGTTTCAGCGGCGTCCGCGCGGCGAGCAACAATGTCGCTCCCGACAGGAAAAACAGATTTTCGCTGCCTTGCGAGTATGTCAAGGTGTCACCCGTAATGCTCAGTTGAGCCGCATTTTCACCTCGGATAATTCTGCTTGCGCGACGTGCGCAGGTTTTTTTCATATATTCCGTTGCGCATATGCGCACAATAACTTCAGGAGAAAAATACGATGTTAAAGATAACCAATCTCAAGAAAGTCTATCCCAAGAGCGACCGCGTTGCGGTTGACGACATTTCCTTCGAACTCCGTCCCGGCGAAATTTTCGGATTTCTCGGGCAGAACGGCGCAGGCAAGAGCACCACGATAAAATGTTTGACCGGTATCCTGCCTTTCGACGAGGGTTCCATCGAAGTGTGCGGCTACGACATTCAGAAAGAGCCCATCAAAGCCAAAATGAATATGGGTTACGTTCCCGACAATCACTCCGTCTACGAAAAACTGACGGGCAGGGAATACGTCAACTATGTCGCAGACCTCTACCGCGTGTCCAAGAAGGACAGGACGGAAAGGCTGGAGAAGTTCCTCGACCTGTTCAAACTCCGCTTCGCCGTCGACAGACAAATCAAGTCCTACTCCCACGGTATGAAGCAGAAAATCTGCATCATCGCCGCCCTCATTCACGAGCCCAAACTGTGGGTGCTCGACGAACCTATGATGGGTCTCGACCCGCAGTCCACCGCCGAAATCATCGCCTATATGCGTGAGCACTGCGCGAAGGGGAACACGGTGTTCTTCTCCAGTCACAACCTCGACCTCGTCAAGAGACTGTGCCACCGCGTCGCAATCATAAACGAAGGACACCTCATCGATTGCTTCGACCTCGCGGGCAACGAAGAGAACAAAGCCAATCTCGAGGAAAGGTTTTTCAAGATTACCGGCACTTACGAAAGAAGGCTGTTCGAGGATTACGTCGCGCAGGAGCAGGAAGAGTTCCGCCCCGACCTCGGCGCAGTCGTCGACGAGAGCAGTGCAGCCGCCGACGCGGGTTTCGTGGCCGTTTCCGAAAAGGCAACCGACGCGGAGGACTGACGTATGAAAACCGGCATTTCCTGGCTCAGCATTAAAACGTTGCTGCGGCTCGAATTGCGCTCACGGTTCGGTTCCCGAGTGGAAACGCCCGTGAAGACGCATATCGGACGCGCACTGAACATACTTTTCACCCTCATCGTTTACGGTATCCTCGTGCTGGGTATCTATTACCTCGCCGATATGTTTATCGTGCGTTCCGAACTCCGTTACGAGTTCCTCGTGTTCTCCACGGTGTTCACGATGGTGATTGCCACGGCGGTAGCGATAGGCAACGTCGTGAAAAACCTCTATATGAGCGGCGACAACGAGTTGTTGCTCCGCTTCCCCGTCAACGGCGCGGAAATTCTAATTGCGAAGTCAATCTACTGCTTCATTCACAATCTCATCATCAATGCGCTGCTGATATTGCCGTTCTATATCGTTTTCGGCGTGGTCACCAAGGCGGGCGCGGGCTACTATTTCGCCAGCATCGGCGTTATGATTCTGGCGGTGCTGTTGCCCTATTTCGTCGCTAACCTTGTGGCGATTCCCGTGATGATTCTCACCAACTTCGTCAAAAACCAGTTCCTGTTGGTGCTCATCATTCTGATAGGTCTCATCTGCGCGGGCTTCATTCTTTACATGACCGCGCTCAAGGGAATTCTCAATTATCTCGGGGAAGAGCAGGTCAACCTCTTCTCGGGGGCTATGATTCTGCAATACAGGAGCGTGGCGGCGAAATGCTATCCTTTCAAGTGGTATGCTACGCTGCTGTCCGGCACTCCCTACGGATTCTCCAGCGCGGAGGTTGGGCTGTCCTTCCTGTACATCTTCCTGATGACTGCGGCAGTAGGCGTGGCGGCGTACTTTGTCACCGCGAAGTTCTACTACAAGACCATTCTCAACGGCATCGAGACCGAAAAGGTGTCCTTCCACAGAAAGACGCCCAACACCTGCCGCACGATTTTCGGCACGCTGTTGCACCGTGAGTTCTATCTCATACTCCGTTCCTTCAACTATTCCTTCCAGTATCTGGCGATGGCGGTCGCGGCACCCGTTATGGTGTACTACTGCAACGACCTTGCAGCCACTATGGGAAAGGACAGCGTGGGCGCGGCGATAGTTCCCGGTCTCACCCTTATGGTCATCATCATCTTCGTCGCGATAATCGTTTCGTTCGCCTCCACGTCGATATCACGTGAGGGCAACGCGTTCTATCACACAAAGATTATTCCCGTAAGTTACACCGTGCAGGTTTCCGTCAAACTGTTCCTGTACGCCATAGTCGCCACCGCTTCCGTCGTGCTGTCCTGCATCGTGGTTGCCGCGGCTTTCGGCACGGAGCAGGCGGGCAATCTGCTCAGTCCGCTGGACATCGGTTGCATATTCGCCATTTCCGAAATGACGGTGCTTTCGCTCACCTGTCTCGCGATATGGGCCGACGTCAGGTCGCCGATATTCAACGTCGTCGGCGACGGCGAACTCGTCAGTGCCAACAAGAACCTTGCGCTGTCCCTCCTCGTGGGTATCCTCGTGGCGGTTGTTTACGGCGCGGTTGCTATGATACTCGGCTTCCTGCCCATCGAAATCGGCGGTTTCAGCGTCGTCGACGGGCTCGGAGACGTCTATCTCATACTCTCTATGGTATCCCTCGTCATTCTCGGCATAAGCCTCACTATGCTTTATGTCAATCTCGACAAGCGTTACCAGAAGATTGCGCCTTAACCGCGCGGCCTGAGAGGTATTCCGAATGAAAAAAATAATGATGGGCGTTCTTGTAATCGTCCCGCTCATAGTCGTTATGACTATCGGACTGGTTGCGAACTTCGTCTCTATTCGCGCTTACATTCCCGTCGAAAGCGTCACGCTGGAAAACGGTAACGTCGATTTGGAAATAACCTATTCCGCAGACGATTACTATTCCGTCGACGAACTTATGAGCATAATGGGCGTCACCGTTTCGCCCGCCCACGCCACAAATACAGACGTCGAGATGACAATCTCCGGCATTACGCCGCTCGACTCCGAAATAACGGACGCAAACGGCGACGGTATCGACGATGTCACGGGCGAGTATTACGTTGAGTTCCTCAAACAGGACAAGGCCACGCACACCGACCTTATAGGCACACAATCGAACGAACGCGGATATCTCAAGGTCGCCGCTTATTGCACGTTCGACCTGACGGTTACCGCCGAAGGTTCGGTGTCTGCGAGGTGTTCCGTCCGCGTCACGGGGGCGTTGTCCGCAATCAGGATTACGGGCAAATCCACCGTGGACGTCGGTGACAGCATACTTCTTACTCCCGTCTTCACGCCCATAGACGCCGTGGTTCGCTCCGCCGTCTGGGCGAGCAACGCGCCCGCAGTCGCCGTGGTGGATAACAACGGCGTGGTCACGGGCATAAGCGAGGGCAGTGCGGAAATATCCGTTTCCGTCACACGCGACGACGGAGAAATAATCGAAGCGGTATTCACCGTCGACGTCGTACGCGGCGCGACGGCTTTCGGCAGCGAGGTTTACACGCATCTCAGGACGGTGGCTCTTTCCGACCTCGGTCTTTCCGCTTCCGACGTCACTCCCATAACCAACTGCGAAATCAAGGACGGCAACGTCGTTATCGGTTCCGATGCCGACGAAGCCAGTTTCCGCGTGGGCAACGACCCCGTGACTCTTTACGTCTGCGGCGAGGACGAACTTGTTATAAAAGGCTCCGAGTATTTCACCGCCGACGGTTACGTGCTCGAAAAGGACGGTATGCCGCTGTGGCTTACCGTGGATTGGAAATCCGACCTCAGGAGCGACCCCGCACCCGAAGTCACTTCGTGGGTTTCGAGCGTTTCCGCCGTCGCGACGGTTAATCCCGACGGTTACGTATACGGCGTCGCAAGCGGCAACACCACAATAACCGCAAACGTGGACGGAGTAGGTTCCGTGTCGCTCGATATTACCGTCGCCCGCAAGGTTGCCGTGCTTCAACTCGAGGATACCGAAGCGTCGATGCAACTCGGTCTTGCCCGTCAAACCGTTGTGGCCACGGGTAAATACGACGGTCAGAACATTGTCGACAACACCTATACCGTCGATATCAGATATCCCGTAGCGGACAGTGGCGAAAGCGCGGAAGAGTTCTGTTCCGCATTTGTGTTCGCACTCGACATAGAGGGAGTGGACAATTTCGCGGATTACGTGTCTTTCAGTAACAACGTGCTCGTGTTCGATTATGACAAAATAAAGGCGGACGGGTTGTTCTCCGAGAGGACAAAGGTCACCGTCACCGTCAGCGCGCGTTATCCCAAATACGACGACCCCGCGCTTTCCAAATATTCGACCGCTTCCTTCTCGTTCTACGTAATCGACGGTGTGCAGGTGTCGGACTACTCGCAACTCAAGTCCGCGCTTACGGGCGGGATTGACGCCGTGCTCGCCAATTCCGTTGCAGTCGAGGGCAATGCGACGATAGACTCCAAAGCCAGCCTCTACGGCAACGGCTACACGGTTTATACCACGCAATTCGCGCAACTCGGCTCTCCCAATAACAAGAGCGTCGCAATCATCACCGTCAAGGAAAGCAATATGGTCGTGTCCAATGTCACGCTTCGAGCAAATCCCGTGCCCGAAGACGGGGTCATCAAGGCCGAGACCTATCAGCAGGGCTATTGCCTGCGGTTCGACCAGGCTATGTGGGAGAATCAACTCGTCGAATACTCCATTTTCGAGAACGCACGCTCGACTATGTCTATGACAGGTGGAAAAATCACCGTGGTGGGCACGATTATCCGCAACACGTCGGGCGGCGGTATTCACGTCAGATGCCCCGCAAATTATTTCACGGACCTTACTATGCGCAACTGCGTCCTGACCAACTGTCTCAGCCCGTCCAACTTCCAGTACGGAGCAGACTATAACGGCACCGACGCGGGCGGTTCTCCCAACGTGCCCGAAGGCGCGCCCACCAGAACCACGCTCACGATAGAAGGTTTCCTTGACGCGTATTGCTGGTTCGACATCAGTCAGGGCTCTTTCATCCCCGACGAGACTCTCGAGGACGCTCTGAGTTCGGTCGGCAGCAGCAGCGCCGTGGATTTCGTGCAGAGCCTGCTTCGGGATATCGTGCTTTCGTCGGACTACCTTGCGCCTTTCCGCTATAACTACAATAACGGCACATACGTACACGTGGCGTTTATGTCCTCCGGTCTCACGGTCAGGAGTTATCTCCCCGAGGGCGACAACTTTACCACCGACGACGACAGGTTCAACATCATAAGCACCAGCGATTTCGAAGACAGCCTGCTCGGCGCCCTCGAGGACCTCGGGATTTTGAAATACCCGCTTTATCTGTGGAGTTACGACAACACGGTGACGGACATCACTCCCTCAAGCGTGTGTGTGGTCAACTCCCGTCTTATCGACCGCTTGCACTTAGAAGCGTAAACGGACGGTGCGGAATCGCATTTTGAAACAACCACTGAAAACCCGCCGAGCAGGCGGGTTTTCTTTCGGAAGCGGTGGGTTCGTAAGGAGCGAAGCGACGGAACAGCGATTGCTGCGCCGTTGCGCCAATCGCGTCAGCGACAGGTAAAGAATACCATCGCGCGCAAACAGTAAAACCCGCTCGGAAAGAGCGGGTTTCTCTGGCGGAAGCGGTGGGAGTTTATACGAACACAAATTTTTATTATAGGCAGTCTTTTTTCGAGACTGCCTTTGCACTTTTTGTATTATTTCTTGCGTAACTCTATACTTCGTATAGTTTTCGGTAAAGTTATATGTTATCGTTACGTTGTCGTTATCGAGTATCACTTCTCGCACAAACGCTTTCACTATCAGTTTCCGCACGGGCATTTCCTGTATGTCGCCGCATATAATCGAGTTCAAATACTTTTCTACGCTTTCAGGTGAAAGATATGTATAGTTGCGTTGTTTCTCTTGCCCGATGTCAAAGTCAAGTCCTGCGATCTGTGCTTCGAGTTCTTTCATATCAAGACTGTCACATATTTTTATGGACACTTTTTATCAAGTATTGCTACACCACCAAATTCAATTTTTCGTTTCAAAAGGGTTTTGACGGGTACTGCGATTATTTTTTAGCAGATTGCTTTATCTGCGAATGATAGAAGTAATTTATAATGATGGGTTTGCCTGTGGGGTTGCGCAGGAAAGGTTCTTCGTCGATTACATACATGAAATCGTTTGCGCAGGCGTAGTCCGCAACCTTTTGGTCTAATATCTTCCAATAGGTCGTATCGTTCTTATTATAGATTTCGCGGTACAGCGGCAAAAGAGGGGGGTACTTTTCCTCAATATAGTTCATGACGTCTGCCTTGAAATTGCCGCGCAGATTCAGATTTTCCAGCCAAATATAGTCGCAGAAGTCCTTGATTTTTTCAACAATGTCAAATACTTCGGTGATTTCAGGGAATATGGGCGATATAAAGCAGGTTGTTCGAATGCCTTCTTCGTGACACTTTTTCATTGCCGCAATCCTGCGCTCTATGGAAACAGCGCTGTCCATATCGTTCTTGAAATTTTCGTCGAGTGTGTTTATCGACCAACTTATAAGGGGAGACGGGAAAGTCTTTATCAAATCAAGGTCGCGCAGCACAAGATCTGACTTGGTGGTGATAATAAGGTTTATTCTGCTGCCCTGCATCTGCTCTAAAAAGGCGTGCGTCCGGCGGAACGTTTCCTCCTGCGGATTATAAGCGTCCGTGACCGAGCCTACGATCATCGTCTGCCCGTCGTACCTCTGCGGATTTTTGATCGGCTCCCAATGCTTTACGTCGAGAAAGGTTCCCCACGGCTCGTCATGCCCCGTAAACCGTTTCATGAAACAAGCATAGCAATACTTGCAGGCGTGCGTGCAGCCTACATAGGGATTTACCGAGTAACCGGCTATGGGCAGGTTTGATTTTGTGAGTACGGTTTTTACTTGTATATCGCGTATCTTTACTTCGTCCATATCAGCCTCCCAAATTGTTGAGGATGCGTTTCAGATAACTTTCAAATTGCTTGACCTCCTCGTCCGAAAAGCCTTTGTAATAAATATCTTCGATCTCTTTTGTCACACCGTCGTATTTATCTTTGAGTGCGGCGGTTTTTTCAGTCAGGCATACAAGTGCGCTACGCCTGTACTTCGAAATAGGCGAATGAATACGGTCCCAAGGCAAATACCGCCGTGCCATCCGTAATGGTTGCATTGAGCGGCTTTCCGTCGGCAGAGCATTCCCAAACAGTACCCGATACGACAGTTCCGTTCGGAATATCCGCGCCGCTGATGTTTGTCACGATATTTTTACCCGTGTCGGCGCAGTTGGAAACAAGCATCCCGGTTGTTCCGTCTGATATATCGGTGACCGCGATCGCCCACAATCCATGCTCGGACGTAGTGACGCTGAGTTGCATCGGGGAAGTCATCGAATAGAGTCGATCATATGCGCTCATCGCATACGTACCTGACAGCGGTTGTAATGGTTCGTCTTTGTATTCTTCGAGCAGCTTGCGCATAAAAGAATTCAATGCCTCCGCGCCGCCTGCCATATACGCTTCGATCAATTCGGAAAGACTTTCGTTGCCGATATCGAAGTACGGTTTGTAGTAAAGGCCGCACCACATACCGGTCATCTGCGAATCGTAGTACAAAGCGGCGTCGACAGCCGAATTTTGGAGAGCGATCAGCGAGGCGGCAACATACGCCCCAGATTTGTTCGAAGAAATAATGCGGTAGCTGTCAGCGAGAGATCCTTCGTCCCATCCCGATACGAAATTCCATTCGTCAAGTATGAGCAACGCATTTGAATAGCCGTGTTCCGCGAGCATATTTTTAAAAACGGAATACTGATCGGAGTTGTATTGTTCAGGATCGCTACGATAGGCATGAACGGACAGAAAATCCAGAGGATAGCCATCGACGGCTTTAAGAAAAGCCCCGATGGTTTCGGTAGTACTTGTCGCAAGCGCCGGTCCTCCGATTTTGACTTGCTCCCCGAATTCTTCCCGGATAGCCTGCGCAGTTACGCGATATAATTCGTAATACTGTTCGAGAGTGCCGTTCCACATTGCCGGTTGATCGGGTTCGTTCCAGATCTCGTAAAATCGAATGCCATACTCGTAAAAGTAGTGACGTACGACTTCCGTGCAGATATTTGCCCACTTGACAATGTCTTCCGGGACTACGGTATAACCGCCTGAGCCCGTATGGTCTATGCTTTCTCCCAAACGGTAAATGATCTCGGCATCCGGTACGGCGGTAAGTATCGATCGCACATATTCGTCCGTCTTATCGAAGTCGTAATTGGTTATGTCCTTTTCATCGGCGGAAAAGTCGGGGAAGACGCAGTGTATGTCGACATAGCCGTCTCTTCCGAACGGATATTCCGTGTCGTGCAAACGTACGAAAGGAGTTCCCATATTCGCAAAATATTCCGAAGCGTCGATATACGGCTCATCGAATATTCCGATACCGTTTACAGGACCGTTATTGATACCGTTTACAGGCTTCATTTTATCGGCAACGACAACGGATCCGTCGATCGCGATCGATGCGGACATATAACCGTTGTCGGCTTCGGAGATAGGTATGCGTCGCGCATAGAATGCCGTGTCGCCGTCGATCAGTGCGGGGAAGGTCGTTTTTTGTCCGGTGTAGTCAGCGTCGGAGTACCAACCGTCAAATACCATGCCCGCGACCGTAGGTACATCGGGACAGCTCACGGTGCCGTTTTCGACTTTAACGGCACGATAAAGCGTGCCGTCTACGTAAAACCACGCAGTACCGTCGCTGCGCCCGGGCGAAACAACAATTACGGAAACCGCTATGGCACCTCCCAGTAATATGGTCAATACGATTACAGCGACAGATAATGCGGCTATGACTTTTTTAGCGGTATCTTTCATTGACGCCTCCGTAAAAAGTATATCATATGATCGCGTTAAAAACAAGATTGCTCTACTTACAATAGCTTTCAGGCAATAAAAGACCGTGAGCCGAAAAACAGCTTCGGGAGCCCTTTACTATATCTGCGCTTGTCAGAAAAACTTTTATCCGCAATAGGCAAAAGCAGGTGAGTTCAAAAACAAAAACTCTGCCGTAATGCAAAGGTCATGATATTGCTTGGATAAGGGGTCGTTGCCGTGCTGCTATTGCCGGCAAGGATCGTCGTATGCGTATTAGTATACGATATAATTATAGCACTTTTTGAAGCAAAAAGCAAATATAAATCATACGTAAAAAATCTTATGGCACTATGGCGGGTGTTTGAATAAACAAGTGCGGCTTTTAGGCATTGTGGTGCGGCTATTGCCGCACCACAAACCTTCGCGCTTCGCGCTCGGGCGCCGCAGCCAAGCACACGCC
>OHTC01000630.1_pt1 | contig 17273 bp, 12 predicted proteins | sample 1578801 | NCBI WGS metagenome assembly OHTC01 (sample SAMEA3879556, study PRJEB24766) | human gut metagenome | biome: human-associated habitat; feature: feces | place: USA | collected 1985/1987 | reverse complement strand
TTCTTGGAGGCCGCCTTTTCTTCGCCGCCGGCTGAAGCACAGCCGCCCATGTAGGCCAGAATAAAGCCCATTAAGAGGATGCCTGCTAGTTTCATGATTCGGTTCATGATGATCCGTCCTTTCTTATACAGAAGCTGCCAGAAGCTTTTTCAGTGTGCCCTCACCGACACGGCCATTAAGGATCCGTCCTTCCATAAGGTCTGCATGCGGCCCTGCGGCAGGCTTCAACTTTTCCAACGTCTTTCCAAAACCACTGCCGCCGCTTGTGGCAAATAGGATGATTTTCTTATCGCTGAAATCGTACGCCTTGAGGAAACTCGTGATGATTTTTGGAGCTTCATACCACCAAATCGGGAAACCCAAAAAAATGACATCATAGGACGCGGGCGCAGCATTGTGGTCCAAAAGTTCCGGTAAAGGCGCCCCGGCCTTTTTTTCCAAAGATGACCGTGAACGAGGATCCATCCAGTCAAGGTCCTTGGCCGTGTAGGGCACTTTGGGGCGGATTTCGTAAAGATCCGCGTCAGCAGCCTCAGCAAGGGCTTTGGCAGCCTTTCGTGTCGTTCCAGTTGCACTGAAATAGGCAACGAGGATTTTTTTCATGGAAAGCACCTTCCTTCTCACAAAACCCTAACAGTTTCTACAAGAGGTTTTCTTGATGTATGATTCAAAAGAGGTCCGCCGCCTTCCCCTCTATAGCCTAAATCAAGAAGGAGCACAAGGTCTTCGTTTTCCGGAAGGGTCAAGGCCTTTTTGAGTTTTTCTGGATCAAAGAAATTGACCCAGCAGCTGTCGACTCCCACATTTTTTGCCGCAAGCATCATATGGACGCCCACAATCGAGGCATCTTCGGCCCCGGAATCGCGGGTATCTCCCGGATAATGGAAGACACTGTTCCGATCATAGGCTACGGCAAGGACAACAGGAGCCCCATAACGGCAAGGCGTTATGCTGTCAAGGGCCGCAAGGGCCTTGGGGGAAGTAAGGACGTAAACGCGCTGAGCCTGGGCATTTTTTGCCGTTGGGGCTAGGCGCCCCGCCTCAAGGATGGCTGTAAGGACACTCTCATCGATGGGACGGCCATCAAACTTTTTGCAGGAATATCGCTCTTTTATGAGATTCAAGAATTCCATGGCTATCGCACTCCTTTGGAATCAATCCTGACGCACTGTTAGCAAATACAGTATGTCACGCTTTTTAGGCAGGGTCAAGATGCCGCGCCATACCTTTTGAGCTCAGTCTTTCATGCTCAAAACGCAAAAAAAATCACCCTGCCAAAGAGGCAGGGTGATTTCTTGATCAAAAGCTCCAGCGCAGTCCCACATCCCAGCTCCAGTTCTCATCGTAGCTGGAACCATCGCCCCGTTCAAGGTCGAAATAGGCCTGCAGACCGTCATTGATCTTATAGGCGCCGCCCAGTCCATAGGAGAACCAGGTATCGCCATAATCTTCATGGACGCGCAGCCGGTCCGTATCCACGGACATGACCGTCACATGGTTGCCGCCAAAGTCATGGTACCAGTTGGCTTTTGCATAGACCGCAAAACGCGGACTTTCATACCCAGCCCGGGCTCCAATCCGTCCCAGGGCGGTGTTCAGGCTTTCGCCTTCCACGTGCACCCCGTTCGAATCGGTGAAGGCATCGTTCCGGAAGTGTCCCAGGACAACCTGGGCCTGCGGCTCCACAAACCAGCCCTTTTCGTCCTTTTTCTTGTAGCCATATTCGGCCCCGAAGGAAAAGCCCGTACTGTTCGACTGACCGTCAATGAATCGGCCAAGACCGGTATAACCAAATTCATTTTCATACCGTGACCCTTTGAGGCTGAGGTCAAGGTACTGCCCGTTTTTCCAGACTTGCGTATCGTAAAGGCCTAGGGTATAGCCCTTGAGGTCCCCTTTCCCTGACACGTAGGTTGCATCGCCATCAAGGTAGGCAAAGCCCACACCGATGACGTGCTCCTTCGTTTCCGTCTTCTTATGGAGCCAGTCGTAGCCCACTTCGTACTCATTATACTTGGAGTCAACAAGAAAATCGCTCTCGCGGCTGAATTTCTTGCCCTTGCCCCGAGCCCAGATCCCGTTATCCGTATTGTCCGTAAGGGACCCATCCGCTTCGCCCATGCGGCGGAAGAGCGTATCCATGTCGCTTCTCCAAAGAAGGTAGTTGCCTCCCGTAATGCCGCCAAGGTTCCGGACCACCGTCGTGTGGTGCCCTTCGTCATTTGTCGGAGCCTTCGTAAAGCCTTTGAGGTACCAATCGGTGCTGTAGCCATCGGTTACGTTATCTGTCTTACTGTCCAGCTTCAGGTCGTAGTAGTGGAGAGCCGCTTCCGTCTCTGCGTCGCTCACAAAGGCGCCTTCTTCATCCCCTACGCTGGCCAATACGGTGCCCAGAGCCCCTTCCCAGGTATTGGACGTGCTGCGAAGATGCAGGGCCGTCGTTCCCGTATGGCTTCCCGTGACATAGAGATGGTCGTTGCCCGTATTGGTCGACCCATCAGCGTCAAGATAGAGCGTTGCGCCGTCACCGGCAAAGGAACCTGCCGTCAGCGTCTCACCCAGCCTGCCGTCCATAAGGCTAACAGACCCCCCCTCCGCGTTCAGGGTACTGACAGTAGAAGAATCCGTCAAATTCCACGTGGCGCCGCCTGCAAGATTCAAGACGAGGTCGTTTGTCGCCAGATCTTCGATGGAGTCATCCGAAGTTGTTCCCATAAACGTATTGGCAATGGACGCCGTAAGAGTGCCTCCATGTAATGTCGCGAGGCTGCCTGTTACCGTATCCGCTGTAAGCGTAATCTTTGCTCCCGTATTCACAGCCGTGACAGATCCCGTTACATTTCCTACGTCTGCCGTAATGGAAGCAGGTGAATCATCTTCGGCATAGAGATTGCCGATGACAGAGCCCGCAGTAAGGATAATATCAGAGTCAATGGCACTTACATCGCCTGTCAGCGTCCCACCGATTGAAGCCTTGATGAGGCTGCGGTCCGTTGCTTTGAGGTTCCCAACAAGAGAATCCGAAAGAGTTGCCGTCAGTGTGCTGTCTGGACCTTCTGCACTAAGGTCGCCCTTGGCAGAAGCCGCTGTGAGCGAAAGGGTGCCCGCACTTTTTGTAATCTCATTAGGTTTTCTGTCCCACTTGGCCGTCGCGTTTCCCGTATAGACATCTGAAACAACAGCCGTTACCGTACCAGCATCGGCCAAAAGGTCACCAGTCAGGGTCTTTGTCACCCCAGCCGTACCGATGGCGACCAGCGATCCTTTTCCTTCTGCCTTGGCTCCATTTTTTAAGGTAATCTCCTTGCCGTCGAGCTTCACTTGGGTATTTACGGTACTGCTGAACCATTCGCTGGACTGGACCTTTCCTGTTACGGAAAGGGACTCTGTTCGGCTGCTGCCAAGGACCAGTAAACCGCCGCTTGACGCTCTTACAGGAGACATAGAATCCCATGGTTTTTCTTCCGTCTGGGATATGGTTACTCCATCCACGATGAGGGATGCCAGGCTTCCATAAGCATCTATCTTGCTATCTAAGGTCACGGCATCAGCGGTAATCGTTGTCTCAAGAAATTTCGGTGAAGATGGATGACTCCATACACGAATCGGGCCATGACTTTCTACAGAACTTGTCCCAGCGCCACCGATGGTGGCCGTTCCACTCCATTGATGATAATAATCGAGGTTTTTTGTACCAAGAACAATATGCTGGCCCTTGACTGTAAAATCTGACGCTCGGATTGCAATCCCGTCCCCCACATGAACGGATTCCGTTGCGTCACTGCCAATCGTTACGGAACTTCCATTTACTGCATAGATATATTCATGTCCTATCTCATTCGTCGTGCCGCTGTCGGTTGCTGCTTCATCCTTAAAAACAATCTGTTTTCCCAGCACAGTCAAGGAAGCGTGATTTAGCGTATTTGTTTTCTTAAGGGTAACGAGACGGGTCTCTTCCGTACCGAAGGTTGTCTCCCCCTCATTATATGTATTGACCGCATCCGTTGTAATCTGGGAACCCCGAAGCGTTGTAGCAGCTCCTGCTCCAACGGTGCGAAGCTCTCCGGAAACCTTGACAACATCCGTACTTTCCGAGCCGATTTGAACCGTGCCGCCTGCATAGGCCGTACCGGTGTCATTCGACGGGATGATCCCACCTTCCGTATTTCCGTTAAAGATTCCCTTTGGTACGGTAACGGCGATGTTTTTGCCGGAAAGGGTCAGGGACGCTTTTGAGCCACCAGCCGCGGACGATCCGTCAACTGCAATGGCAGCCCCATCATCCGAATTTTCTACAGCTATCGTAAGGGACTCTGTTTCATCACTGCCATAGCTATAGGACGCACCATCTTTGACCGCTATGCTTGTCGTTTCTTTGATTTCGATAGGATCAGCCGCATACGCAGTTCCTGATGATACGGTCAGCAAAATAGCAAAGGTCAGCAGTGCTCCCCTTTTTCCACTTCTTCCCTGCATCTTTCTTCCTCCTCTACAGCAACAGGTCAATTGGAAGATGTCAAATCTTCTTTTTTTTACCTCTTTCTGCTAGTTATCTATTCTTTGATTATAACATATGGAATCGCTTATGATAAATTTCTTTTGATCATAGTATATGTCAACAGGTTCTCAAAAGACCCCTATAAGATTGTGCCGCAGCCTCATTACAAACAAAAAATGGAGCTTACGTGGCCAATGGCTGCGCGGCTTTCCGTATCCCCATCAATTCCCCCGTTTCTCATTCCCACATATGGAACCATAAGAGATTTCTTGAGAGCACTCCTCAAGGCTTTTCGCAGCGCCGCGCTCTTCGGGACTTCTACGGGCGTAACCTTCCTGAAAAGCCGGCTTCCAGCTTACCATTTTGCAGGCCCGCAAGGACCCTAGCCATGGCTAAGCAGCCTTCTTTTCCCCAGCACCGGCCTTCTTTTTTCATCCCGTAGGCATACGGTCTGTAGTTACTCACGCGCGTCCCATAGCACCTCACCGATTTTTCCAGTCCCTTGCGCATAAAGTGAAGACTCAGCCTGTCCCAGTTTCTCGTTAAATCGCCGCGAAGGCGGCAGAAAGGTTCAGATGCCCTTATTCATCTCAAATTCGTTCTTGGCCCCCTTTATTATGTTGATGACAGAGACAATCGATTCCATGGGAGACCTTCCTTTGTTTCGATAAGCAGTGTCTGGACAACACGCTTTCAACAATCGCAGTCTCCCCTTTATTATGCAAATATGATCTGTACCTACCGAGAAACATGGTACGCTTAGTTCATTAAGAGTGCCCCCATGAAGGGCGCACAAAAGGACTCAAAGCAATGAAAAATGCTTTGAGTCCTCTTCTAAACAATCATATTTTATTTCGTAATCAGAAGCTGTAACGGACGCCGAGGCTCCATTGCCATGGAGCCGCTACATTGCCGCCGCATGTCTTTTCAGCATCAATGTAGAGATACGTTGCTTTGTTAAGGTTCAAATTGGCGCCAATGCCCACTTCCCACCAGCCGCCGCCAATGTCATCACTAAACCGTTCCTTAGCTCCCTTATAGGTCATGTTCGTTATAGTGTCACCATCAAAGTCGTAAAGGTAAGAAGCTTTGGCATAGAGGTGACCAGCCTTGATGTCCCTACCTAAGACCATGCCCAGACGGCCAACTAAGCTGCCAGCACTGTCGCTATAGACTTTGACGCCGTTTTTGGTCAAGAAATCAGCTGCACTGACACGCCCATAGGTCAGTTCGGCCTGCGGTTCGATCCAGAGGCCGCCTTTTCCGTGGAACCGTTTACCATATTCAGCACTGACACTGAAGGCGTCGTTGTCGTAGCTGGCACTGCCGGCACCGTGGAAGGTTTCATAGTCCGTATCTATATGGGTATACTTGGCAATAAGGTCGATGAAACTTCCATCATCAGCAAGGTAGGACCCATAGATGGCAGCGCCGTCATGGTCGTTATCCGCCGTGCCGCGGTAGAAGGACGTCGTCCCGTCGGTCTTGCTGTAGGCAGCACCAACGGTCCAGTTGCTGCCGACTTTCGTATCCCAGCCCACTTGATAGTAGCTATACTGGTTCTTCATGCTTCTTACGCCGTATTTTATCTGGCCGCGGACCATACGAACCCAGAGACCTTGCTGGCCTTTGCTGTCACGCAGTTCACCCAAACGCTTATACATATCGTTGTTTTCCTGACGCCAGGTCATGAGGTTCATTGCAGCAAGCGAGGCAATGGCCACGTTCGTCTTATTCGGCGTATAAGTTAACTTTACCTTCCCATCCGTCGCGTTATGTTTGGAACTGTCGGCGCCGCTTTCGTCGGTCTTACCGGAATCAGTACCACTCGTGCCATCTTCGTGCTTTGTATCATCCGTCTTATGGGCATCCTTATCAGTCTTCGGATCAGTATCTGCCTTATCTCCCGAGCCCGTGTCTTTTGGCGGTTGTTCGTCGGTCTTACCGGAATCGGTTCCGTCTTTGGGTTTCACGGAATCGTCCGGCTTGGGAGCGTCTGTATCCGCCTTCGGATCGGCATCTGCCTTATCTCCTGAGCCCGTGTCTTTTGGCGGTTGTTCATCGGTCTTACCGGAATCGGTTCCGTCTTTGGGTTTCACGGCATCATCCGGCTTGGAAGCGTCTGTATCACCCTTGGGGTTGATATCTTCCTTATCGCTTGCATCCTTTTCTTTTGGCGGTTGTGGCATCTGTACTTTGCCATCCACCACCTCAAGTTTATAGCTGCCAGCGAGGACACCTTCAGCAGTCGTCACGTGGTTAGCTACACTTATGCCTTTTTCATTTCGTGTAATATCAGCAAGCTTTTGGGCAACTGTATGATCCTTCTGGATGTCATCGGCCATCCCACCCGTTCCGTGAACGGTCAAGTCTGTTTCATCAGATTTTTTCTTGATGGTCATCGTATGATCCAAGGATTCCGTATTCACCGTAAGAGAAGTTCCATAAACGTTGTCAACAATGATTTTCTTTGCTCCGTCGCCAAGGTTAATGATGCCATCCGTGCTATGAACACGATTCACGAAGGAATCACCGGTTACGTTCCAATGAGCCCCTTTGCTGAGAGAAAGAGAAAAGCCACTGATTGGTCCGTAAAAAGGATTCCCACTGTCAGGAGCAGCAAGGTTCTCGACACCCTGGCCATCCTTCTGGTAGGCACATCCTGTCCAGGATGATTTGCTTCCTGAAAGATTCAGGTTGATATAAGAATTAACCAAACTCTTATCAACTTTGCCTTCAGTTGCCTTGTCCAGCGTTTCAAATTGAATATCACCATGAATTACCGTCGTATGGGCACCATCCACATTGATGTTGACTATCGAATTCTCGCGGACATCGATAGCCGTAGGGGCCGTAATCATCGTATCGCCCGTAATATCGATTTTTCCGTTGGCGAAGCCGTAAATAGCTGTATCAGCAGCCCCTGCAGCCGTAAGCTTGATGGTGTCAGCAACAAGAGCAATGGAAGCCACATCTTCCGGTACCGTTTCATATTGGGTGGTATGTTGAACATAAAGTGCCCCACATGCTTCCTTGTTTGACGTAATAGAAATCTCCTTAGCTTTCAGGGTAAGATGGGGAGCCTTATATTTCGAAGGGTTCGAGGTAATAGACCGAACGGCGTCCTTATTTACACTGGTTTCAATGGTCATTTTTTCCGTAGTATCACTGCCGACAGTAACATTGGCTCCATCATATGCCATGACGGCATCAGACTTGATGTTTCTTCCCGTCACTACGAGGTCAACGTGAACATCATTGCTTTTAGCACCAGCGTCATCACCATAAATGGCCCAATTACGGCCCTTAAATGTTGTAAATTCTACGTCACTGCCATCCTTACCCAATTTTACAACAGAAGTAGGATCAAGAAATTCATTGGCCTCTGTTTTCTTTCCATCAAGAGTACCCGGACCAACATAGGCTTTTGCCGCGCTGACAATCCTTGGCACAACTATAATTCCGCCCATCAATATCGCGCCCAAAACTGCTTTCTTTTTCCTATTCCCCATCTTGTAAATGACCTCCTCGAATATTTGCAAGCCGCATTCGTTCCTCATTCTTGATAAGAGTCAGATAATTTATTTTGTTATATAAAAAATAGTCTTTTAAAGTCCCAAAAGACATAAAGGAAGATGATCCTTGACCTCAAAAACTCGGTTAGTATATTGTCTGAAAAACACTTGGGTATATACCTCTTTGACGGGAAGATTTTACCTTTTTAATCGTAAAATTACAAGATTACTAGGTGTCATTTTTTACACTCTGTTGCATCTTACTTACGTTTCCTTAATAAAGTTGTTTTATTCTGAATAATCAGTCAGTTGTAAGATGACCGCTGTTACCCCTTTACGTTTTCTGCACGCTGCTTATCAATAAGCCATGTATCACGCGAATGGATTTCGAAATTATGAAAGTCCTCACCCCGTATTCCCTATGACCTAAAAAATGACCCCTATACCCCTTTACTATCGAAAAAGGACTCAAGGCGATTTTCTTCACTTGAGTCCTCGTAAGATTCGCCATCATTTTATGGCCACACAACAATCTATCATTTTCAATCCAGATCCGTCCGGAAACTCTAGCTCCTTTGCTTATCCGTCTAATCCAAGTCTCATAGCTAGACTCATAGTCAGCCTTATCTTAATCACTGTAAATCTTCCTAGAAACAATCCAAAAACTGTCCTTGGATGGATTTCTTCAATAAGACAAAGTAGAGGATGTAAGGTAACGATTTTCGGGGCCTATTAAGTGGCTAATTTGAAACGTATCCTAAGATATGCCAACGGATAATCGAGTAGGAAGGATTGCCAAATGAAAATCCCAATCTCTCACACCACCGTGCGTACCGTTTGGTACACGGATGGTTTCCTCGTTTTCATAAACGTGCGTTAATAGGCCCCCATGGTTATGTAACGAAGGGAGGCTATTTGTTTTACCTTGTGGTAACGCGGCATTCAAATTGTCTTGCGTCAAGAGTTACCCCAGCAGACTGCCCGCTCATAAGGTTGCAATGGTGTCGCTGTATTCGGCAATGGGTAGGCGTTCCCGCATATCCTTGCTGCTTGGCAGCTGCCTTTTGCGGGCAACCTTCTTCATGAAGTTTTCTGCTTTCAATTTCCTGTTTGACTTCCTTCATTGACTGACATCTCCTAGGATTCGGTCCGTCCTGTACTACGGCCTCGGCTGATTCCTCACGATAAATCTTGTTTGGGCCATGGCCGCCAACTTCACGGCTCCAGCCATGTCCGTGAGGCCTTCCCAGGTAAGAATCATATCCTTTTTTCTCCATTCACCTGCCGCATCTACCCTTTGGGATTCCGGGGCGTTATAGGAATTCAGTCTGTTTGGTGGCCTTCTCCATCCCAAATTGGCCTCATGCGATTTCTGTTCGTCAGGTCAGAGATTTGCCTGCACCTTCCTTCAGATTCCACCTCACGGTGTCGCTTTTGGTGTTCGGCTATGACTTTCCCCCGACTAAGGCAGTCTAGGGACTTTCACCCTTAAGAATGCGCCCATGCCGGGCGTACAAACAAGGACCAGGAAAATCAAGGAATTTTCCTGGTCCTTCCTTCATCATATGATGTTATTGCTGACCACTGACAGATCAAAACTAGATCAAAGGATCCCGCTTACCACGTACTGCTCAGCCTGTGCATCCCATTTTAGGGACAAGACCTTTGGGGCCCGGTCAAGAAAGAGGATGGCTTCATCTTTCCGGATCTGGAGGGGGCTGTTAAAGACTGCCACTGGCTGGAACCCAGCAATGGGAAGCGGCCGTACGTTCCCCAGCACGTCGGCACCGATGACGGAAAGGTCCCTCAGTTCCGTCTTTCCCGCACCCCGCGGTCCATAGGACAGGATCAACAGATCCTCCTGGTTCTCTCGGAAGCGAAGCCGATAAAGAACATATTGGTTCCCTTTTTGGAAAGAATAGAGGGCAATCTGTCCATGTTCATGATAAGCAAGGGTCATGACCTTTGCCCCATCATGAAGACCAGCAAGGACAGCACTGATGGGCCGCACATCCCCTTTGACAAATTCTACGGAAAGCGGGGGCTGCAACTGGCCTTCTGCCGTAAAGGTATAATGCTGGGCAAAGAACTGAGCCGCTTCCCCTTGAGGGAGAAAGCCCGCCGCCAATAAGAGTAAGAAGGCGCTAAGCGCCAAAAATTTACGCATCTGGTTCCCCTTCCCACAAACGCTTTTCCTGTAATAAAGCCATTTTATCTTTTCATTATATCGACTCTTTCGGCTTTTCTCAATCCTTCTTTCCAAAAAATCGATTCTGGGATGGCTGCAAAAAGCCCAAAATATGATAAAATAGGGGAGATATTTCAACTAAGAAGGTCACACCATGACAACAACCTTTAATTTTAAGGCAAAAAAAGATGGACAGCCCCTCTATAAACAACTGGCCCGTTACTTTCGGGATGAGATTCAGGAAGATCATCTGCAGGGCGGAGACATGCTGCCTTCCATCCGCAAACTCACAAAAGACCTCAAAGTGAGCCGCACAACCGTGGAAGCAGCCTATGAGATCCTCATCGATCAAGGATATGTACAGAACCTGCCAAGCCGCGGCTTCCGCATTACCCTCACCAAACCGGCAGTACCAGTGGAAATGCCCCCCTTGCAGGAGGAGTCTTTCCACCGTCCTTCCTTTAATTTTGCCAACCATTACATTGACACGACCACTTTTGACACCGTGCTCTGGCGCCGCGCCATCAGCCGTGTCCTGCACAGTCCTGATACGCTCTCAGGTTACGGCGATCCCCAAGGGGAACCTCGTCTCCGGGAAGTCCTTGCCCGCTACAGCTACCAATCAAGGGGAGTTGTCTGCCGCCCGGAACAGATCCTTGTCGGCGCCGGTCTCCAGTCCCTTTTGTCCATACTCATCCCTCTGCTTCCTGTCGAGGAAAAACGAGTCAGTTTCGAAGCTCCCGGCTTTCCCCAAGCTGAATGGATGTTTCACCTCATGGGATGGACCACGGATCGCTATGACCCCGCTGTTCCCTCCAAATCATGGCCGGAACTGCTCGTTGTCAGTCCCACAAACCCCTACAAAGGGCGGGCCCTTTCGGAAAAGGAACGAAGCAACCTCATTGTCGCAACACAATTTGAACGGGTCTATCTCCTCGAAGATGATTACAATGGGGAATTCCGCTATCTCCATCATCCGGTCCCAGCCCTACACAGTTTTGGCAATCGTGAGCGCATCATCTATGTCGGATCCTTTTCCCGAACCATGCTGCCAAGCCTGCGTATCAGCTATTTGGTCCTGCCGGAAAGCTTTCTTCCCCGCTTTCAAAAAATAGCCCCTTTTTACAACCAGACTTCGTCCACAGTAGAGCAACTGGCCCTTGCATCCTATATTGAGGAAGGCCACTTAACGCGACACGTAAAAAAACTGCGCAATCGCTATCGGGAAAAAAGCGTCCTTCTCCAAGACACCCTACAGCGCATCTTTGGCAAAAGAGTTACATTCCTCAGCCTTGAATCAGGCCTTGACCTTCATATCGCCCTTTCCTATGAAATGAGCGCCCAAGCACTTGCTGAAAAAGCAAGCCAGCACAGCATCAAAATCACCCCCATTACATCTTCCACAGACAGCAAAAAACCGGAATTTCTCCTATCTTTTGCAGGAATTGCCAAAGAAGACATTGCTCCCGGTATTGAAGCCCTAAAAAAAGCCCTTGAAGACAGTTAAAAAATCCCTGGCACACGAAACTGCGTGCCAGGGATTTTTTAACTGTCTTCAATAAGAAGTTCCACAAGGCGGCCGCTCTTGATAAAGCTTAGCTCATCAAGATTTTCCTCCAAGGTGTGGTTCTTGCTGTAGCCTGTAGCAATGCCAAGACTAGTGAGGCCCTTGGCATTAAAGATATTGGCATCCATGCCGCCCCCGCCAGCCTCGACACGGGCTGTAAGGCCGAGGCGCCTCAGGGCTTTTTTGGCCTTTTGAAGGATGGGCGCCGTTTCCTCAATGAGGAAGGGTTCATAAAGAAGTTCTTTTTCCACACTTACAAGAGCCCCCGTCTTTTTAGCGCAGTCTTCAGCATGGGTCTTGACAAATTCAGCGTACCGGGAAAGTTCTTCAAGATTCCGGCTCCTTGCTTCCCCCTTTGCCCAGGCGTCGGCACAGACTACATTGGTTGACTCATTGCCCGTTCCCAGTATGGGGAAATTAGCCACCAGTTCTTCATTCACGCGCCCATCGGGCAGGGTATCCAAGATGTGACAGAGAATATGGGCCGCATTGATGCCATTTTCCGGCTCATTACCGGCATGGGCCGGTTTTCCTTTGACGTGGATGGCAAAACGGACATGACCGGGGGCCCCATTGACGAGCCGCCCCAAAAGACCGGGACTGTCCAGGACAAAGCAGCAGGAGCTCTGAAAAACCGAAAGATCCAAGGCCTTACCACCAAAAAGGCCGGCTTCTTCACCGACGGTGAAGGCAATTTCAATGCGCGGATGGGGATTCCCTGAAGAAAGGGTACGACGTACACCGTCCAGGATAGCACAGATGCCGCTCACATCGTCGGCAGCGAGAATCGTATCACCTCCAGAATACAGCACGCCGTCCTTTTCCCTAACCTTGATGCCATGGCCGTTCTTGACCCGGTCCATATGGCTGCAAAACAGGACGGATCCCTTCCTCGTTCCAGGAAGGATGGCAATGAGGGTTCCCGTATCGCCGCCAAACGTGCGGCCTGCCTCGTCTTCCCTTACGGTAAAGCCCAAGGCTTCCAGTTTCCTTTTTAGAACATCAGCCAGCATCCGTTCCTTTCCGGACGCACAGTCAATGCCTACAAGTTCCCTAAACTCTTCAAGTATGGGTTTCACTAGCGCTTCTCCTTTCTCTCCCCATTATAGGAGGTGAGCCATGATACTGGCAACGATGATGGAAAAAATCGTGACCGATGTAAAGCCTGAAATGACATAAGCCGTCCCGATGCGGGTTGAAAGATAATCCACTTCCTCATCGGTCTCGCCTACGGTCTTTGCAATTTCGTCACTGATGAGCTGCGTTCCAGGATAGCCAATCATCTGGCACATAGCAATACCGATGGCAAGGTCCCTATCCCCAACAATCTTCCATACGGGAAGAACCTTGAATATGACGACAATCCCCAAAAGCGTGAGCGCAAAGACACAGGCCACGAAAAATCCCAGTTGGGGCAGCATGGACAGATCCACTTTGGCAAGGGAAGGCACAATGACGGTAAGGACCCCAAACATGAAAAATCCCGTCGACGCCCCATGATTCTTCATGAAATTGGGCGGCACAAGGCCCAAGGCCCGAAGGCCAATGCCAAAGAGCATACACCAAATGGTCAGGCCCACCCATTTATGGGTAAAGACACCGCCCCAAAAACCGACATAGCTGCACAAGGCTCCAATGAAAAGGCAAATATAGGCGGTATAGTGCCGTCCATGCCGCTCAGCAAAGGTTTGGCGCCGCGGATTGTTTTCTGCCCTTTGGGAAGCAAACACAAAGGTGGGGTCATCTTTTTTGGCACGGCGAAAATCAGCCAAATAACGCCGCGCGGCTCGAAGGCCAAAATAGGAAGCCGGCAAGGTACCGACAAATTTCTGTGTAGCATATAGAAAAGCGGCCAAAGCCGCGGTCAAGGGCAAACCCTTTTCAAGGGCGGCCGCTACCATCGTATTGGTCGCAATCACGCCGCCATTGATGACGGGCGCCGAGGCAAGGGCATTTTCCCGACCAATAAGGGGAATCATGGCCAAACAGCTCACGACAGCAATGATCATGGAAATGATGCTTCCTGCTACGCTGCGCCACTCCCTTTTGAGCATCCTCACATCCACACTGGATCCCATATTAACAAGGAGCATGCCAATGGCAATGGGGCCCAAGGTCCCCAGACCGGCCCGTTTGACGATATCCGGAGGAATCGTATGGGTCAGGAAAAGGATCAGGAAGGTCATCATAATGACAAACAAGGACGAAATCCGCGCCTTCGTAAGGATCGAAATCACATCGCCCAAAGCAAAGACAGCAAGGACAATCAAAAGCGAAGTCCACATTTCCATCAGCCATTCCCCCTACTTCCAGTAGACATACAACAGGATTGTTTCCATAACATATACAATGATTTTAAATATAGTTAGTTATTTTATCTATATTGTTTATATTTGTCAATGGAAAGCTGACTTTTTGTTTTTTATTCTCAAAAAAACAGGTCTCATCCCTTTATCTTCCCCTTTGTCGATTCGTTTCTGTTTCAATCCTGACAATTTAAAACAATGCGGTCCTTTTCTTAAAAAATAGCTTGACAAGTCCACAATAGATGGATAGAATTTCACATGTCAACTCAAATAGGTTACAAATCCAATGACGGGAACAAGTACTCTGTTCCACCAGATTACAGAGAGCCGGCGCTTGGTGAAAGCCGGAATCTGGCCGCAGACGAAGATCCTCCCTGAGGAGCAGGACTGAATCCAGTAAGTCCTGACGATTGATCCCCGTTAGTGGAAACGCGTATGTCAGTACGTTGAGTGCCCATTCATCCGGATGGGAATAAGGGTGGTACCGCGAATCATTTCGTCCCTCATGATGAGGGGCGTTTTTTTATACCCTGATTTCCCTGCACTCCAATTGTTATGAAAGAGAGGTCTGTATCATGAGAAGTGATATCACAAAAAAAGGATCCCAACGTTCTGCCCACCGCAGCCTGTTCCATGCCATGGGCTACACCAATGAAGAACTGCAGCGTCCCATGATTGGCGTTGTCAATTCCTTCAACGAAATCGTACCCGGCCATATGCACCTGCGGGAAATTGCCGATGCTGTGAAGATGGGTGTGGCCGAAGCAGGCGGCATGCCCGTTGAATTTCCTGCCATCGCCATCTGTGACGGCATTGCCATGGGCCATGACGGCATGAAATATCCTCTCGCGAGCCGCGAACTCATTGCCGATTCCATCGAAGCTGTAGCGAATGGTCATGCCTTTGACGGACTGGTCATGATTCCCAACTGCGACAAAATCGTGCCGGGCATGCTCATGGCAGCCGGACGGCTCAACATCCCCACTGTCGTCGTCAGCGGCGGCCCCATGCTTGCCGGCCGCTGGAAAGGGCGCGACATCAGTGTCAGCACCATGTTTGAAGCAGCCGGAAAATTTGAAGCCGGCGAACTATCGGCCGATGAAATGGAAGCCATGGAATTCCGAGCCTGCCCGAGCTGCGGCTCCTGCGCCGGCTTATTTACAGCAAATACCATGAACAGCCTGACCGAAGTATTGGGCATGGGGCTAGCAGGTAACGGTACCATTCCGGCCGCTTATTCCGGACGCCGCCGCATGCTGGCAAAAAAAGCCGGCTGGGCAGTCATGGATCTTGTAAAGAAAAATGTCCTTCCCCGCGACATCATGACCCTTGAAGCCTTTGAAAATGCCATTGCCGTTGACATGGCCATTGGCGGCTCAACCAATACGGTTCTACACTTGCCGGCCATCGCTCACGAAGCAGGCGTCGATCTATCCCTTGACCTTTTTGATGAAATCAGCCGCAAGGCCCGCTATATCACGAAGATGAGCCCTGGCGGTTCCTACCATATGCAGGACCTTGACGAAGCAGGCGGCATTTCCGCGGTCATGAAGGAACTGACAAAAATTGGCCTCATCCATACGGACTGCCTCACCGTGACAGGTCCCCTAAAGGACCGTCTGGCCCATGCTTTCGTCGAAAACCATGAAGTCATCCATGACATTGACAACGCCTACATGAATAAGGGCGGTATTGCCATCCTCAAAGGAAACCTTGCGCCTTTGGGCAGCGTCATCAAGGAAAGCGCTGTGGAAAAAGAGCTTCTGACTTATGAAGGAACAGCCAAATGCTACGATTCGGAAGAAGCAGCCATCAAGGCCATTACGGGCGGTGAAATCAAGGAAGGTCATGTCGTCGTCATTCGCTACGAAGGCCCCAAGGGCGGCCCGGGTATGCGGGAGATGCTCAACCCCACCTCTGCGCTGGCAGGCATGAAGCTGGATAAGACGGTAGCCCTCATCACGGATGGCCGCTTCTCCGGCGCATCCCGCGGTGCTGCCATCGGTCACGTCAGCCCGGAGGCGGCCTCCGGCGGCCCCATCGGCCTGATCGAAGAAGGGGATACCATTTCCATTGATATCCCCAACGCCTCCATCACGCTGGAGGTCAGCGATGCAGTGCTGGCCGAGCGCAAGGCAAAGTACGTTGCGCCCGAGCCCAACATCAAGACCGGCTGGCTGAGCCGTTACGCCCGCATGGTCACCAGTGCAAATCTGGGTGCGGTGCTGAAATAAACGTAACGAAAGCGCCTGTTGTGCGGATGCACAACAGGCGCTTTTGTCACTCTCCATATTTCATGAGCATGGCGCGGACGGTGAGGAAGATGATCTTCCAGTCCACCCAGAAGCTGCGCTCCTGGATGTATTTCAGATCCAGCGCCACCCACTCGTCAAAGCTCATCTCGTTACGGTGGGGTGCGATCTGCCAGTAGCAGCTCAGTCCGGGGGTGACGTACAGCCGCTGGCGCTGGTAGTCGCTGTACAGCTCTACCTCCCGGGGCAGTGCGGGGCGCGGCCCCACGATGCTCATATCGCCCTGCAGCACGTTGAGCAGCTGTGGCAGCTCGTCCAGACTGGTCTTGCGCAGAAAACGTCCCACCCGGGTAATGCGGGGGTCGCCCTTGATCTTGAACACCGGGCCGTCCATCTGGTTCTGGCTCAGCAGCTCATTCAGCTGCTCCTCGGCGTCCGGGCACATGGTGCGAAACTTATACAGCCAGAACAGCTTGCCGTCCCGTCCTACCCGCCGCTGCCGGAAAATAGCTCCGTCTCCGGGGCTGTCCAGCACGATGGCAAGGCTGATCAGCAGTGCCAGCGGCGCAAGCAAGATCAGCGCCAGCAGGGAGAACACGATGTCCTGTGCACGCCGCAGCACCCAGTAACGCCGGTGGCTGCGCAGCGTCTTTTCCCGGTCGATAGAAATTTGCGGGGCGGCGCTGATTGTTGACTCCATGCAATGACCCACTCCTGCCTGTAAAATGTGCAGAATCTTTACCTTATTTTAACATAAAACAGGACGCAATTCAACCGGATGAAGCGCGGCGGGCAGGGGACTGTGAGCCTGCTGAAAAAAAGTGAAAAAAGGTGGTTGACAAAACCCTTTTCTCATGCTAAAATAAACAAGTCGTCCGGCGCACGGATGCACAACAACTGAATATGGGCGTGTTCCCGAGTGGCCAATGGGGACAGACTGTAAATCT
>OHTC01000627.1_pt1 | contig 17333 bp, 16 predicted proteins | sample 1578801 | NCBI WGS metagenome assembly OHTC01 (sample SAMEA3879556, study PRJEB24766) | human gut metagenome | biome: human-associated habitat; feature: feces | place: USA | collected 1985/1987 | reverse complement strand
ATGCCGCAGCCATACGGAGGCGCGGCTGTTTTTTACCGGCAGGCCCGCGTGCAAGACACATTTTTAGTCATATTTTATCCGTTTTCCTCTTGACATCTCATATTGTTGTGATATTATTTTGATATCAATTTTGGAGGTGCTTTTTATGGAAGAAAAGATCATCACCGGTCACAAAAACGGCATGCTCGTGCTGCTGCTCGAGCTTGTTCTCTACATCGCCGCGGTCGTTTTTCTGATCGTCGGCATCAATGCGGGCTTGCTGCCCCTTGTCGTCCTTTGCGTCATCCTGCTGTCGCTCGGCTGGATCCCACTGTGCGGCCTGCGCGTTCTGAAGCCGCAGGAGGCGCTGGTGCTCACGCTCTTCGGAAAGTACATCGGCACGCTCAAGGGCGAGGGCTTCTACTGCGTCAACCCCTTCTGCACATCCTTCAACCCCGCCGCCAAGACGAAGCTCAGCCAGTCCGGCGACGTAGACGGCGGCCACAAGGGCGCCAATCTTCTTGTCGCCATGCAGGGATCGTCCGCCGCAGTCGAGGTGGGCGGCAGCAAGAAGATCTCGCTCAAGATCATGACGCTCAACAACGCCCGCCAGAAGATCAACGACTGCCTCGGCAACCCCGTGGAGATCGGTATCGCCGTGATGTGGCGTGTGACCGACACGGCAAAGGCCGTTTTCAACGTGGACAACTACAAAGAATATCTCTCCCTCCAGTGCGACGCGGCGCTGCGCAACATCGTGCGCATCTACCCCTATGACGTTGCCCCCGGCATCGACACCACGGGCGACGGTCAGGCCGACGAGGGGAGCCTTCGCGGCTCGAGCGAGGTCGTAGCCGCGCGCATCCGCGATGAAATTCAGGCCAAGGTCGCCGACGCGGGCCTTGAGATCATCGAGGCACGCATCACCTACCTTGCCTATGCGCCCGAGATTGCGGCCGTCATGCTCCAGCGCCAGCAGGCCAGCGCCATCATCGACGCGCGCAAGATGATCGTCGACGGCGCGGTCGGCATGGTCGAAATGGCGCTTGAGCGTCTTGCGAAAAATGGCACGGTGGAGCTCGACGAGGAGCGCAAGGCGGCCATGGTGTCCAATCTCCTGGTAGTGCTCTGCGGCAACCGCGACGCGCAGCCCGTCGTCAACTCCGGAAGCCTCTATTAACCCGACATGAATGACAACGCGAAAAAGCAGGTGCCCCTGCGCCTGTCCCCCAAGCTCTACGCCGCCATCGCCGCCTGGGCAGAGGACGATTTCCGCTCCGTCAACGGCCAAATCGAGTATCTTTTGACCGAGTGCGTGCGCCAGCGGAAAAAGAACGGCAAATACGTCGGCGAGGAGATCGACGTCCCGCCCGAGCTCGATCTCAAGTGAACAAGTGTTAAGAATGCGGAAAGAATTCGTTTCTTTCCGCATTTCTGCTCTTCATTCCATTCAGGAATGGTCATTTGTTCAAACTTTATTGATGACTTTTCCCCGCCGCTGTGTCATAATGTTCTTAAATGTTATTTGATCGAAACGAGGTATCCCGTATTGAAAAAACTCAACCAGGCGATCGACCGCTTCTGTATCCTGCACCCGAATTTTGGCATCCCCAACCTGATGCTCTATGTCGTCATCGGCAACGTGGTGCTGGGACTTTTGTCCAACTTCTCGAGCGGCAACTTTTTAAGTTTCTTTTCCTACACGCTCTCAGGCCTGCTCCACGGGCAGGTCTGGCGGCTCATCACCTTTGTCCTCATCCCTGAGAGCACGAGTCCGTTCTATCTTCTCATCACCTGCTATTTCTACTACTGGATCGGCTCGACGCTCGAGCGGCAGTGGGGTACGGCCAAGTTTACAACGTATTACCTGAGCGGCATGCTGCTCACCGTCGTCGGCGCGAGCATCGTCAGCCTGATCACGGGTTACAACATCCCCATTTACGGTGCAAATTATGTCAACTTCGCCATGTTCATGGCGTTCGCGCTCCTCTATCCCGACACGCAAGTGCTGCTGTTTTTCTTTTTCCCCATCCGCATGAAGTGGCTCGCGTATATCGACGTGTTCTACTTCTTCTTCGACATCGCCCGCTATATTGCCGCCGGCAGATGGTACTATTCCATCATGCCCATCGTGGCGCTTTTGAACTTCGTCATCTTCTTCTGGCCCGAGCTTACGCGCTTTTTCAAGCTTGAGCACCACCAGAGCAGGCAGGCCACACACTTCCACAACACCGTGCGCGCCCAGCAGCGTCAGGAGCAGTATCAGCAGCAGACGCAGGGCTTCCGCCACAAGTGCGCCGTGTGCGGCCGCACGGACGTGACAAATCCTGAGCTGCAGTTCCGCTATTGCAGCAAGTGCGCAGGGTACCACTGCTTCTGCTCTGACCACATTTTCAATCACGTCCACTTTACGGACGAGCAGCCATAAGCAAAGGGAGGCCATCATTATGGCATATACGAAAGAACAGGCGTGGGAGCTGCTCACGCAGTACAACAAGGGCGAATTCCACTTAAAGCACGCGTGCATCGTCGCCGACGTCATGCGCTGGTACGCGGAAAAGCTTGGCTATGGCGACGAGGCGGACTTCTGGGAGATCGTCGGCCTTCTCCACGACCTCGATTTTGAGATGTATCCCGACGAGCACTGCATCAAGTCGCAGGAGATCATGCGTGAAAACGGTCTCGACGAGCGCCTGATCCGCGCCACCGCCAGCCACGGCTACGGCCTGCACTTTGACGGCCTTCCCGAGCCGCAGCACGAGATGGAAAAGGTCCTCTTTGCCACCGACGAGCTCACAGGCCTGATCGGCGCGGTCGCGCTCATGCGCCCGAGTAAGAGCGTCAGCGATCTTGAGGTCAAATCCGTCAAGAAAAAGTATAAGGACAAGAAGTTTGCCGCCGGCTGCTCGCGCGAGGTCATCGAGCGCGGCGCGGAAATGCTCGGCTGGGATCTTGACACGCTCATTGAGCAGACGATCCTCGCCATGCGTGCAAGCATTCATGTCGAATAATTTCCCTGCATAACATTTTACCGGTCATCTATTACCTGCGGAAAGGAAGGTGCTTTTATGAGCGATTTTACTCCCACTCCCATCCCCAGCTTCAGCGGAAAGTACCGCAACCACATGCTGCTGGTGCCCGAGTGCATCAATGAATGCAGCGGCATTCGCATCTTCGGCAGGACGCTCAAGTCCTTTGTCTTCTCCACCGACGTTGCCACCATCGCAAGCTGCAACGCCGACGCGGTCATCGCCGTCTATTCCTTCACGCCTCAGCCGCGCATCGTACGCGCCGTCCTGAGCGTAGCGGATATGCCCGTGCTCGTCGGCACTGGCGGCGGCTTCACCACCGGTGCGCGTGCCGTTGCGCAGGCGATGGAGGCCGAGCACTGCGGCGCTTACGGCGTCGTGCTCAATGCGCCCGTTTCAGCCGATATCCTGCGCGACATTAAGACGCATATCGACATTCCGGTCGTGGCGACCATCGTCTCCGCCACGCAGGACACCGAGGCACGCATCGCCGCGGGCGTCGACATTCTGAACGTTTCCGCCGCGGCGGAGACGCCGCAGCTCGTCACCGCGCTCCGCGCCCGTCATCCCGAGATCCCCATCATCGCCACCGGTGGCCCCTCGGACGACACGATCCGCAAGACCATCGCCGCGGGCGCGAACGCCATTACCTACACCCCGCCCGACAGCGGCACGCTGCTCGCCGACATCATGCACGCACACCGCGAGCGCTACCGGTAAATGACATAAAGAATGCTGGCTCATAAGAGCCAGCATTTTTCTTTTGTCTTCACGCTTCCTTGTTCGACACAAACTGGTAGCTGCCTTTGCTGCCCTTCAGCGTGACGATCCCCTTTTCACCGCTCTCCTGCTCATAGGTGAGCGCGATAGTCCCGTCCTCGTTCTGCTCGAGCGAGGTGACCGTGCAGCGCTGGAAATTCGTATCGCCGTGGAGCAGATAATAGGCGTCGTACTCCTCGAGATAGATGAACTGGTCGAGATTCTTTTTGTTCGTCTCGTCCAGTGCCACGCCCAAATACTCCTGCAAAAAGGCGTCCATTTCCGTTCTCTGCGTTTTGATGGGATAATGCTCAAACGCCACCGGGCCGATCGCTGTCTGTTCTGCCTCAGTGACCTCTTCCTGTATTCCTGTCGGGCCATTATAGAAGAGCTCATAGAGGTCGATGTCCGCGGCGGTGTCGTAATAGCTGCTGAGCAGCATATTCGTCATGCACACGCCGCTGCCCACATTGAAAAATTCCGTGTTGAACCATTCGATGTCCACCGCAGACGTCTCATCATCCGGCGGCGGTACATCGTCCGCGGGCTTTGTGCCGCAGGCATTCAGTGCGCAGCACAGGGTAAAAAGCAGCAGAAAGATTTTCACTCTCTTCATTTCTCTCATCCTCCGTAAAAGTGGTCCTATCGTGATCGCTTCTGCGGCACTGCCGCGCTTTTTACGCCATGGGACTCTCCTCCCTCTCTTTTACTTTCTCAGTACGGATACGGGAATGCGGAGAACACCGCGTGGCCGTCGACAAGGGTAAAGGGATATTCATAGGCTTCCGTCTTGCCGGTGTCTGTCCACGTCTGCGCGGTGTCGTCCCACGCAAGCAGCACGACCGTCTGTGTCAGCACGCCGCTGTCTCCGTCGAGCGCAGCCGTGCACGTGTATCCGCCCAGGCTCTCGTTGCCGCCGCGGCCCGCGGACATGACATAGAGTCTGCCGTCAATATCACGGTAACGCTGCTCAGTGCTGCCCAGCCACTCGTCGGCAAGCTCCGGCGTGACATACCGCAGCAGCAGCGCACGGAGGCCCTCCAGCGTTTCCACGCCCTTGATGTCCGCCAGATCATAAAGATCGCCGTCGACCTCGGCTGTCACATTGTAGTCCATCGGCGGATCGTCCATATAAAACCACGACCACAGTATCGCCGCCGCCTTGAAATCCGCTGTCACAGTCTGCTCCTGCGACACGCTCAGGATCGTCTTCGCGTGCTCACTGAGCGCGTTGTAGAATTCGCTGTACGGCACCGAGAACACCTGCGGCCCCGCCGCATACGGCGCGATGACGTACTGGTCGAATGTGACCGTCAGGCCGTTTTCCGTAAAGTTCAGCGTCGCGAGCGTGGGGAAATCCTGCAAATAAGAGTCATAATCGTCAAAATATCCTTCGCTGAGGCCCTTTTGCGCGATCTGCTCGTAGATATTCCAATAAATGCTCTCCTGCAGCGAGTTTCCCTGCAAATCGCCCTCCTCCGAGGCCAGCGCGTCCAGCGTCAGGAATTCGCCCGTCGTCAGGTCAAAGTTCCACGCGCGAGTGGCGGAATTCGGATGCACGCCGCCGTAGTAGGTGTAGTTCTCCGCCGCGATGCTCAGGAGCTTCCCCTCGGTCATGTAGGTCTGCGTCAGGCTCAGTTCGTTCGTCCAGTAGCTTCCGTTCAAAAAGACCGATGTGCCGTTTTCCGCGTAGAGCTCCTTGGCCTCCGCGGCCATCTGCGCCGCCTCGGACTCAAGACCCGCGAGCACGTTGTTCATCTCCGTGTTGAAGGCGTTCTGCGCCGTGACCTGCGCGGGGTTGCCCGTGCCGCCGTTCGCCGTCACGTTCTCCGCCAGCGTGTAGAGCTTGCCGTCCTCCGTGCGCAGTTCGAGCACCGGCAGTTCGTAGCGCTCCGCCAGAAGCACCGTACCGTCGTCGGCCTTGTACTCGTTTTCGTAGATCTGCGTCGCGACTTCAAAGTGCAGCGCGCTCGCCTGCGGCGGCGCGTTGTCCTCCGGCCCGCCGGGCGCTCCTGCGCCGCAGGCGGTCAAATTCAGCGCCAGCACGCAGCAAAGCAGCAGTGTCATCCATTTTTTCATTCTGTTCTCCTTTCGAGGTCTCGGTTCCTTGCTCAAACGATCACAGGCCCCTCCGTCCACGCGCTGCTGCCTCTGGCCGCGCGCAGCTCGGGATAGGCGAGCACGTATTGATCCGCCGCGCGCGCCGTCAGAGCGAAGAGCTTCTGCGCCTCCTCGCTCAACGCGCGCACATCGGCGCTCTTAGTCAGCACCGGTGCGCTTCCCGTTTTTTTGATCGTTTTGAGCAGCTTTCGTCCCCGCTCATTGCACGCCAAAACGCGCAGATACGGGATCTCCTGCGGCAATTCTGCCGCCGCTATGTCAAGATACGCCGCAAGCAGCATCCGCCGCAGCCGCGCATAGGCATAGCGCTTCGTCTTCACCGCGGAGAGCAGCTCGTCGACGGACGCTGCCGTCCGCGCTGCGTCATAAAACCGGCGATAAAGGCCTTCATTCCCGCTGTCATAGCGGGCGAAGTCCTCCTCGCACATCGCGCGCAGCCGGGAAAGCACCGCCCGCTCCGCATTCTGCATCGTCACCGGCGCGCGGCCCGCTGCGCATTCGCTCGCATAGATGGCGGCGCTCTCCGCCGTCAGATACGCGGAGGCGTCCTCTCCGTTCGTGAGCAGCTCGCGGATGTGGCTCGCCGAGGCGAAGCCCTTCGCCGCACCCCCGTTGTGCCCGACGACCTTTCGCAATATTGCCAGCGGCGCGATGGTACTGCCGCTTTGCAGCAGCGCCTTGCAGTATTCTACGCCGAGGATATCGTTCGGCTCCCGGAGCACCGCGGCATCCTCGCCGATGAGCGCCCTCGCGGCGCTCTCCCTCGCCGCGGCAAAGGACAGGCCCTTGGCAAGCTCCTCTCGCAGCGCGTCGGGAAAATCCGCCCGCAGCAGTGACTTTGCCGCGCGCTGCAATTTCGCCGCGTTACCGCATTCGCTGCCAAAGGCCAGCGTGTCGACCACGCCCGTCGCCGCCAAAATGCTCACGCCGCCGCGGGCAAAGCCCTCCGCCGACGAAATGGCCCACGGCAGCGGCAGCTCAAGGACTAAATCTGCCCCGCCGTACACAGCGGCCTCGGCGCGCGCATGCGCGCGCTCAACGGCAAAGTCGCCCCGCTGGACAAAATCGCCGCTCATCGCGCACACGACCGTGCACTCTTCCTCGCCTGCCAGACGGCGCAATTCATCAATTTGCCACTTGTGGCCGCGGTGGAAGGGATTATATTCGCATATTATACCAAATACCCTCATGGAAGTCCTCTCAAAGCGGTTACAAAAGAGTTACGTTTTGTTAAATTTACTTGTCTTTGCGAAAAAAGTTGTTATAATATATTCTGTATCGAATTGTACATCCGATCAATTTGATTCTTATTTTATCGGAAATTCGGGCGCAATGCAAGCGCCCTCGGAAAAAGGAGTATACTTATGAATGTTCTGGTCATCAACGCAGGTTCTTCTTCCCTGAAGTATCAGCTGCTCAACCCCACCACAGGCGAGCTGCTGGCGAAGGGTCTGTGCGAGCGCATCGGCATCGACGGTCTGTTCACCTATAAGCCCCAGCTTCCCGGCAAGGAAGCCATCAAGGCCGCTTCCGTCTCCATGCCCACCCACAGCGAGGCCATCCAGGCCGTGCTGAACGCGCTCGTCGACGAGAAGAACGGCGTCATCGGCTCCATGAAGGAGATTGACGCTGTCGGCCACCGCGTCGTCCACGGCGGTGAAAAGTTTGCAAAGTCCGTCGTCATCACCGACGAGGTCATGCAGGCAATCGAGGAGTGCAATCCCCTCGCCCCGCTCCACAACCCCGCCAACATCATCGGCATCAAGGCCTGCCAGGAGCTCATGCCCGGCGTGCCCATGGTCGCCGTGTTCGACACTGCCTTCCACCAGACCATGCCCCCCGTGGCCTATACCTATGCCATTCCCTATGAGTACTATGAGAAGGACAAGGTCCGCCGCTACGGCTTCCACGGCACCTCTCACAAGTATGTTTCCCAGCGCGCGGCCGATATGCTCGGCAAGCCCATCGAGCAGCTCAAGCTGATCTCCTGCCACCTCGGCAACGGCTCCTCCGTCACCGCGATCGACGGCGGCAAGAGCGTCGACACCTCCATGGGCTTCACCCCGCTCGCCGGTCTTCCCATGGGTACCCGCTCCGGCGACATTGACGCCGGTATCCTCGAGTACCTGATGAACAAGTACGGCATGGACATCAAGGAGATGGTCAATGTCCTCAACAAGAAGTCCGGCGTCATGGGCGTCAGCGGCGTCAGCTCCGACTTCCGCGATCTCGAAGAGGCCTTCGAGCAGGGTAATGAGCGCGCCGGCCTTGCCGTCGATATGTTCAACTACGGCGTGAAGAAGCTCATCGGTGCGTATGCCGCCGCGATGGGCGGCGTGGACGCCATCATCTTCACCGCAGGTGTCGGCGAGAACAGCGCTTCCCAGCGCATGGCCATCGCCTCCGACCTCGAGTTCATGGGCGTCAAGATGGACGAGGACGCCAACAAAGTCCGCGGCGAAGAACGCGTCATCTCCGCGCCCGACTCCAAGGTCACCGTCCTCCTCATCCCCACGAACGAGGAGCTCATGATCGCCATGGATACCGAGGCGCTCGTCGGCTAAGTCATCGACAATCGATTATAAAAAATCCGCTTACGAAATTCGTAAGCGGATTTTTTTATTGCCGGTCTTCGAGCCACTGCATCGCGCCATAGGCGAGCAGTGCGCTCCCGCGCGGTAAAATGTTCTCGTTGAAGACGACGCTCTCGTTGTGCATGGGCTTTCCGTAGCGCGCGTCCTCCTGCGCCGTGCCCGCGCCGAGCAGCAGATACGCGCACGGCAGCTCGTAGGTGTAGGACGCAAAGTCCTCCGAGCCCATCCCGCCCTCACGCAGGCGGTAGACGCTCTTCTCGCCGAACAGCATTTCGGCGCAGCGTGCCATCTGCTCGGTCAGCGCCTCGTCGTTTTTGAGCGGCGGCGCGCTCGCAAGCTCTTCGACGCTCGCGCTGCCGCGAAAGGCCCTGGCCGTCGCGTCCGCGATCTCGCCGATGCGGCGCAGGATCAGCGCGGTCACGTCGCGGTCGAACGTGCGGATCGTGCCCTCGATCACGGCCTCCTGCGGGATGATATTCGGCGCGTGCCCCGCGCTGAATTTGCCCATCGTCACGATGGCGGGCGTCTTCGCGGGCAGCTCGCGCGCCGTGATCTCCTGAAGCGCAAGGTAGATGTGCGCGGCAATGTTGATTGGGTCGACGCCCGTCTCCGGCATTGCCCCGTGACAGCCCACACCCTTGACCGTGATGCGAAACAGCGTGCAACCCGCCATAAACGTTCCCTTGCCGCACAGCACGAGGCCCGACGGCGTCCCGGAGTTCACATGCAGCGCCATCGCCGCCTGCGGCTTCGGCGCCTCCAGCACACCGGCCTTAAGCATCGCCTTCGCGCCCGTGAAGCCTTCCTCATCGGGCTGGAAGACGAGCTTCACCGTGCCCTTGAGTTCGCTTTGATGCGCCTTGAGCAGCCTTGCAGCGCCCAGCAGCATCGCGGCATGCATATCGTGTCCGCAGGCGTGCATGCTGCCGTTTTCCGAGCGGAACGGCAGGTCGGTCTTCTCCCGCACCCTGAGCGCGTCCATGTCGGCGCGCAGCAGGATACAGCGCCCCGTATCCTCGCCCGTGAGCTCCGCGACCACGCCGCCGCCCAGCTCGCGCGGCTCATAGCCGAGCAATCGCAGCTTTTCTTCGACAAATTGAACCGTCTGCGGCAGGTGCGCGCCGACCTCCGGCGCGCGGTGGATCGCTCTCCGGTTCTCGACGATCTCGTCTTTCATTTCGATGGCTTCCGCCAGTAACGTCTTTCCGTTCATGCAAACTTCCTTTCTCATTTCTGCGCGGCGGTTTTTTTCGCCGCGCGCTGCTGCGCTGTCCGCCGCACGAGCTCGCACAGCGGCAGGATGTATAAAAAGCACGCAAACGCCATGCCTGTCATCGGCGCGCCGACGGTCGAGAGCGGCGTTGCCCCCGCAATCGACCACGGGATCAGCGGCGCGACGACGACGGCGCTATTTTCAAGGTTGATGGCAAATTCTTCTTTATCCTTCTGCGACGGCGCGCAGAGCTGGTGTGTCAGGATGATCGTCAACGTCTGGTTGCAGGCGAGAAGGCTCGCCAAAACCGCCGTCAGCAGCATTGAGGCATAGGGCGAGGTCCTCTCACTCAGCGCCGTCACGCGCCCGCACAGCCCGTCGAGCAGCCCCGTCTTGCGAAAAATACCGGAATACGCCGACGAGATCATCACGATCAGCGCCACGCGCACCATTGAAATGATGCCGCCGCCGTTGAGCATCGCGCCGACCTCGGCGTCCGACGCCGTGTAGCCTAAGATTGCGGTCTTGAGGATCGTCACCGCGTCCAGATGCCGCAGGAAAACGCACAGCGCGACCGCCGCTAAAATGCTGACCGACATCGCCTTTTTCACGTTCACGCGTAGGACCGACAGGATCAAAATGAGCACCGCCGGCAGGCACATGACCCAGTGAAGCGTCATCTCGCGCCCGTAGAGCGACCACAGCTCGCCCGCCGCGCCGCTGCCGCTTTTCACCATGCCGAGCGCCGCATAGACGCCGCAGCTCAGAAGAAACGGCACGAGCGCCGTCTTGAGCATGCGCTTGATGTTGTCGTAAATGTTCGTCTCCGTCAGCTCGCTCACGAGCAGCGCGCTCGTCGAGACCGGCGAGCAGCGGTCGCCGAAGTATACGCCCGAAAGCATCGCGCCGCCGAGCAGCACGGGGTCCATGCCCATCGAAATGCCGACGCTCACGCAGATGGTGCCCATCGTCGCCGCCGTGCCAAACGCCGTGCCTGTCAGCATCGAGACGCCGCAATTCAGCAAAAACGTCATCAGCAGCAGAATTTCCGGCCGAATGAGGTCAACGGCGCAGCAGATGATGAACGGCAGCGTGCCGCACGCGCGCCAGAATGCCGTCAGAATGCCGATCAGCGGAAAGACGAGCAGCACGCTTGCCGACGTCTTCACGCCCGAGCAGATCATCTTCCCGAGCTCTTTCCACGAAAAGCCCTGCTTTTTGCCGTACAGCGTGAAGATCACAAGCCCCGCCAAGAGCGCGTAGAGGATATTCGTCCTCAATACGATGCACACGAGCAGCGCAAGGCAGAATAAAACGATCGCAGCCATCCCAGTCCTCCCTATCCTTTTTAACACAGTATCGCTATCTTAGCACGAAGCGATCAAAAAGAAAACTCGTTTTTATCCCACCGCATACGCCCACAGTGGCAGCGTCAGCATGGATAAAAGTGTTGTGAACACGACATTTCGCGCGGCGAACGGCGCGTCGCTGCCGTATTTGGCGGCAAAGATGACCGCCGTCGCGCCCGCGGGCATGCCCGTCATCAGGACACTCACGCCAAGCGCCGTCGGTTCAAGGTGCAGCAGCAGCCCGACGCCCAGCGCTGCCGCGGGCAGCAGCGCGAGCCGCAGCAATCTGAACTTTACCGTGTCGCGGCTCACGATGCTCTTGAGCGGCGCATCCGTCAGGATCGTGCCGACAATAAACATCGTCAGTGCGGAGTTGCAGTTCCCGATGTACTTCACGCTGTTCAGGATCACGGACGGCAGCTGCACCTGCGTCACCATGCAGAGAAGTCCCAAGTAGATGGCGCCAAGGCAGGGGTGCGTCAGCACGTTTTTGATGAGCTTTTTCTTTTCCACCGTCTCGCCCGCAACAAAGTACGTCGTGCCGACCGACCACATCACAATGCGCATCGGGATCAAAAAAATCGAGGTGTAGGGCACGCCGACCTCGTTGTAGATGCCCTCGGCGATGGGATTGCCGAGAAAACCGCTCATCGGCACGATGGTACAGCATTGCAGCACCTTTTTCCGCTGCGGATCATAGCGTTCAAAAAGGAACCGGTTCAAAACGAGACACAAAAGCTGCATGATGACTGCGCTCACAAACAGCATCGCACAGGACTTGAGCACACCCGCATCCAGCTCAACGAGGCAGGATTTAAAGATGTTGCACGGGATGACCACATTGATACAGAGGTCGGCCAGGCACTTTTTGCCGTTTTCGTCGATGATGTCCTTCTTTTTGAGCAGCGCGCCGATCAGCATCATCGCAAAAAGCGTGAGCTGCAAGCTCCCCAGCTCTAAAATGCTCATGTTCCTCTCCCGCCATCCTTTCCGATATGCCCTGCAAGCCGGAGTGCAGCAGGCAGAAATTGCAAAATCTCCTGCTGGTGCTCCGGCTGTCAGGTTCCCCCACGCAAAGCGAACGAACGTGTGTGGATGGAGGCGCGGTGAAAAAGAAAACCCGTGCGCTTTGCCGTTCGTTCAGTCTTTCGTTGTCTTTAGTATAAGCGCGGATTTTCATCTTGTAAAACTGTTAAAATTGATATATTCTACAAGAAACAACTGTAAAAGGAGCGTTCCCATGAATTTCCATTCTCTTGACTATTTTCTCATGCTCGCGCGGGAGAAAAACTTCACCCGCGCCGCCGAAGCGCTGCACATCACGCAGCAATCGCTTTCGTCCCACATTGCGGGACTTGAAAAGGAGCTTGGCTGCACGCTCCTTGTGCGCCGCACGCCGCTTGAGCTCACCTACGCAGGCCGGACGTTTCTGCGCTATGCCGAATCCATCGGCCAGACGCGCCAGGCCATGGAGCGTGAATTCTGCGACATCTCCGAAAATCAGAAGGGCGAGCTGCGCGTCGGCATCGCCTACACGCGCGGCCGCGCCATCATGCCGCGCCTGATCCCCGCCTTTCAGCGTCAGTATCCGAATGTCGAGATCACGCTGCTCGAAGGCTCGAACGACGCGATCCAGAAGGCGCTGCTCAGCGGCGGCATTGACCTCGCCATCGCCGGCTTTCCACACCCGCTCCCCGGCGTGGTGCTTGAGGATTACTATCTGGAGCACATCATGCTGTGCCTGTCCGATGGGCTGCTCGCGCAGTGCGGCATCGACCTCGACACACACCGCGGCGAGATCGCCGCGGGAAACCTAAGTGCCCTGCGCGGCTGCCCCTTTGTCCTCGGTTCCGCGGAGGACATCGGCGGGCGCATCGGGCGCGGACTTTTGCGCTCCTCGGGCGTCTCGCCCGTCAGCAAAGCGACGTCGGAAAACGTCGAAACGCTGCTCGCGCTCTGCGAGCAGGGCGTCGGCGCATGCTTCTGCCCGGAAAATCTGCTGCACACGGCGCTCTCGCCCGCGCAGCTTGCGCACCTGCATATTCTCCCGCTCTGCCCCGAGGCGTCCTATCCCATCTGCTTTGGGTACTTGAGCCGCTCGTATCCGTGGAGCGTGCTCTCGGAATTCATCCGCATCGCCCGCGAGCAAACTGCATAAGCACCATAAAAACGCCGCCCGTACATTTATTGCACGGACGGCGCTCTTTTTTACTTCTTCACTGCAGGCTGCTGCTGGGTGATGCAGTGGATATTGCCGCCGCCGAAGGCGACCTCCTTCGTCTGCACGCCCACGACCTCGCGGTCGGGGAACATTTTCTGCACCTGTTCGATGGCGACTGCGTCGTTTTCGTCGCCGTACTGCGGCAGGATGACTGCACCGTTGACGATCAGGAAATTCATATACGACGCGATGCTGACCTCGCCGTCCTCACGCGGGATGGTGCCCTCCACGGCGTCGATGGTATCCGCGCCCTCGAGTAAGCACGGCTTTTTCGTCAGACAGAGCTTGTGAACCTTTAATTTGCGACCCTTGGCGTCCGTCGCCTCGCTCAGGAATTTGTACGCCGCCTGCGCCTGTTCGTAGAACGGATGGTTCTTGTCCTCCGTCCAGATGCACGCGACCTCGCCGGGCGCGATGAAGCACGCGACATCGTCAATGTGCCCGTTCGTCTCATCAGGGTCGATGCCGTCCTTGATCCACAACACCTTCTCGCAGCCAAGGTAGTCGCAAAGCATCTGCTCGATCTCTTCTTTGCTCTTGTCGGGGTTGCGGCCTTCAGACAGCAGACACATCTCGGTCGTCAGCACCGTGCCCTCGCCGTCGACGTGGATAGAACCGCCCTCGAGCACGAAGCCCTCTGTGCGGTAGCTGTCCACACCCGCGATCTCGCAGATCTTGCGCGCGATCTGGTCGTCCTTGTCCCAGGGGAAATACAGCCCGTCGACGAGCCCGCCCCAGGCGTTGAACTCCCAGTCCACCGCGCGAAGACCGCCCTTGTCGTTCACAAGGAACGTCGGCCCGCAGTCGCGCACCCATGCGTCGTCGCTCTCGAGCTCCACGACGCGGATATTTTCGGGGAGCTTGGCGCGCGCGTTCTGATACTGGCGCACGGATGCGCCGACCGTGACCTTTTCAAATTTTGCGATGGCCTTGGCAACATCCGCAAAGGCCTTCTGCGCGGGCTTGCCGCCGTCGCGCCAGTTGTCGTTTCGCTCGGGCCAGAGCATCCACACGCCCTGCTGGGGCTCAAATTCGGCGGGCATGCGATACCCGTCCTGCTTCGGCGTTGTGCCGATGATTCGTTTTGCCATAGCTTTGTCTCCTTATGATGAAACCATACTTAGCTGCGCGCGTTTTTCCCGCGCAGCGCGATCAGCACCTCGCCGATCGCCACGCTGAGGATCGACCCGATCGTAATGGGCAGAAAGCTCGCAAGCGTCTCTGCGTCAAACGAGAGCGGGACCGCAGTGAAAATGATCGAAATGACGATGAGCACCATCGGCACGTAGGCGATCCATTTGAGCGCCGTGTCAGACCCCGGCACGCGGAACGGGCGCGGCGTCTTCGCATCCTCGCGCCGCAGCTTCAAAAACGCCGGAAACACGGGAAGATAGCTCAAAAGCAGCATCACGAGATTCAGCGCGAAAAAGCTCCAGAAGAGTGACGAGTCCGGCGACGCCATCTCGATGAGCACGCCCAAAACACACACGCACGAGGCGACGACGCCCGACGTGACCGCCGCGCCGACGGGCATGTCGTTCTTTGCCCAGCGCTTGGCGAACACCCGCGGCATGTCGTTGTGGTCCGCCGCCAGCGCCGCCGTCGAATTGACGCCCATCGACCACGAGATCATGTTGCCGAACAGCGTCACGAGGAACAAAAGCGCCACCACGCCCACGAGCACGCCGCCGCTGCCGCCTAAAATGAGCGACACCGCGTCGATAAGCCCCGAATCCACGCTGATCTCGCGCACATCCACTGCCGCGCCGATGCCGAACGCCGAGAAGAGGTAGATGGCCGCGATGACGATGCCGCCGGTCACGATGGACTGCGGGATCTGCTTTTTCGGGTCGCTCATATTGTTTGCATACGTGCACACGACCTCAAAGCCGAGAAAATTGAAGATGATGACGGAGATATACGAGAGGCTGTTTAAGTCGAACGACGGCAGAAATGTCCGCGCCGACATGTCGTTGACAAAGCCGTAACGGCTGATATACCACACGCCGAGCCCGCCGACCAGCAGCGCCAGCACGATCTTGATGACAGCGCTCACGTTCAGGATAATGATGCTGTCGCACACGGGATAGCACGCGATGAGCGTGACGATCCAGATGAACAGAAGCTCCACGATGAGCGAGCCGAATGTTCCGAGGCTCCGTCCCGTGATGAATGTGATAAGCTCGGGGCACATTACCGCGAGCGACGCCATCCACAGCGGGAAGTTGATCCAGTAGTACCACGAGGCGCGCGCCGCCCACTTGCCGTTCGGATACGCCGCGTGGATCCAGTCATAAAGCCCGCCGTCGCCCGCGTAGGCCGTGCCGAGCTCGGCGGCAATGAGCCCGTAGGGCAGCAGAAACGCCAATATCATAAAGATCCACCAGAAATACTGGCTGTTGCCGATCGACGCGACCGGTGCCGCCGCCTCGGCGACAAACACCACGCAGATGACCGACAAGATGACGTCTGAAAGCCGGAATTGATTCTTCTCCATGGTTTTTCTCAGCTCTTTTCCGCTTTCGAAACGCCGCAGTAGGCCTCGACGCAGCCGAGCTTGTCGCAGAGCTCTTTGTCAAGCTCCTCTTTCGCCGCCGCGATCTGAAGACCGCTCGGCTCCTTGCGGCAGCGTGTAAAGTAGACAAGAAGGCCGCGCATGGCCGTCAGGCGGTTGCCTGCCTCCTCCCAGCAGAGGGAGGCGTCGCTGTCGGCGACCTCGTCGGTCACGTCTTCGCCGCGCGTCGCGGGCAGGCAGTGCATGAATTTGCAGCCAAGGTTCCCGAGCTGCATCAGCTCGCGGTTGACCTGATAGTCGTGGAAGACGCGCACGCGCTCTTCCTTCGGCATCTCGTTTTCGTAGAGACCGTACCACACATCGGTATAGATGAAGTCCGCACCGCGCACGCTCTCGCGGTCGTCGGTGACGAGAAAGCTGCCGCCGGAAAGCGTGCAGTTCTTCTTCATGATCTCCTTGTGCTGCTCATTCAGCTGGTGGCCCTGGGGGCCGTACTGGACAAAGTGCATGCCGAGTCTCGTCGTGATGAAGCCGAGCGACGCGCACACCTGCGTCGCGTCGCCCACGAACACGACCTTGCAGTCTTCGAGCTTCTTCCCCTGCGGAAGGTTCTCCACGATCGTGCAGAGGTCGCCGATCTCCTGCGTGGGGTGGTTGTAGTCCGACATGCCGTTGATGACGGGGATGGTGCAGCTTTTTGCGAGCTCTTCGATCGTCTTGTGCTCGATGACGCGCGCCATCACGACATCGACAAGCTTTGAGAGTACCTTGCCCGTGTCGCCGATGGTCTCATGCCCGCCGAGCTGGATCATACCGGGGCCTAAATACTGCGCGTGCCCGCCCATCTGGCTCATCGCGGTCTCAAACGAGACGCGCGTGCGCGTAGAGGACTGCTGGAAGATCATGCCGAGCGTCATGTTGCGCATCAGGGGCGGATAGTAGCCCGCCTTAATGGCCTTTTTGATGGCGAGCGACAAGTCGATGATGTCGAGCAGCTCCTTCTTGGTGAATTCATTGGTGTCGATAAAGTCTTTTTTCATACGATTCCTCCGACATTTCAAGTTGCTTTTTGCCGCGGATGAAACCGCCGCGGCGAATGCTGCGCTTAGTGTCTGCACTTTTTTCCAGTTCATGCGGGAAAAAACTGTGCAACATGACACAAATCACGCCGCATTCCGTCGCCGCTGTGTATTTTACATAGATTTTACAATTCTCCTCTGGCAGTTTTGACATTTGGCGCGTAAACTATTACTTGGTTATAAATAGGGTCTCAAAAAAGAAAAAAGGAAAGATAGAAAATATGGATATTTTCAATGTGCTCACGATGATCGGCGGGCTGTGCCTGTTCCTCTTCGGCATGAACCTGATGGGCCAGGCGCTCGAGCGCCGCGCGGGCGGCAAGCTCCGCTCTCTTCTCGACAAGATGACCGGCAGCGTATTCGCCGGATTTTTAACGGGCCTTGGCATCACGGCCATCATCCAGAGCTCGTCCGCCACCACGGTCATGGTGGTCGGCTTTGTCAACTCGGGCCTGATGACGCTGCGTCAGGCCA
>OHTC01000603.1_pt1 | contig 17826 bp, 9 predicted proteins | sample 1578801 | NCBI WGS metagenome assembly OHTC01 (sample SAMEA3879556, study PRJEB24766) | human gut metagenome | biome: human-associated habitat; feature: feces | place: USA | collected 1985/1987 | reverse complement strand
TGGCACTGTCATTCACAGCGTGTTCCGATGATGACCCGGAACCTAATCCTAATCCGGACCCGGAAGTCAATGAGGATAACTATCACTTCGACCTATTTGTAACCGTAGACAAGCACGGCGGGATGAGTAGCAAGAATACCACTATCGTCCATAGCGTCAACTCATTGGCCGCAGAGCAGGGTGTCATCACTGTGAAAAGAGAAGGTTCGGAACTGGGAGATTACTCCATGGAGACTATCTCTAAAGGAAAATATTACTACCAGATTCCCGCAACCAATGACCGTTTCGTGAAATATCAAATCAAGAACAATGCTGTTCAGGTAATTGCAGAACGTCCCTTCAAGACCAACAGCTATAAGGTGCGTGCCTACACACATGCCTGGATTGACGACAATACACTCATCATCATGTCTACCAATGGCGGGAAAGACCAAGTGATTTATACAAAGCTGAACGCAAAAGACCTGACAATCCTCGATGAAGGTACTCTGAACATACCTGATCCTACCAACTGGACCAAGCTGACAAGCTCCGGTATCCTTACCTACCGCAAATCGGACAATAGATTGTACTACTTCTATTATTGGAAAGAAAAAGCCGGTCTGACAATTGCAAGCGAACAAGAGCCTAATTTCCACACAGCCATCATCAATCCGGTAACTATGGAAGTAGAAAAAGACATCAAATCTCCCGTTGAAGGTGAAATGGCAGGAAGTGCCTATGGAGAGCTGATGCAAAACTGCGTGATGTATGACGAAGCAGACAACCTCTACCTGGCTTGTTTCCATGAAGAGGCAAGTGGTATTGAAAAGGGGATGCTACTACGCATTAAGGTAGGCGCAACAGAATTTGACACTTCCTACAACGGTTATCAAAATGCAGACGGTAAGTTGATGACAGTTCAGTATTTAGGAAACAACAAAGCTTTGGTCTATGCTCGCAATGACAAAGCTCCTATCAGCGATAAAGCAGCTGCTGCAGGAATCAAAAAGCCTACAGCTATCGATGCATTCTCACACTACTATACCGTCATCGACCTTGCCACCGAAACCAAGACACGCTTAAGCTATGATGGCAAGGAAATCGGTTACAGCGGCGGTCGCTTCTCACAGCGTTCTGTCATCTTCAACAACAAAGCATACATTGGTGTAAACACTGAAGAAGATGCCAACGCCGTTATCTACATCTATGACATCAAGACCGGTAATGTAGAGAAAGGAGCCGAAGTGGACGGACGCTTCTACTTCGATATGATACGTGTCATAGAGAACGATTAAAACAAGCATCAGTATTTATGAAGAATTTGTTTGTCTTTTTATTCCTTTGTAATTTCCTCCTCCTCTGCCATGCGCACGGGGGAGGCAACTACGAGCACAGCGATATGCTTGCAAGTATGAAACCCGGCGACAAAGCCGTCCTGCTCATGGTGCACTTCGGCACTACGCATGACGATACCCGTGCCCTTACCATTGATGCCATCAACGCCAAGACACAAGCCGCCTTCCCGGAGTTGAAGTTCCAAGAAGCCTATACGTCGCGCATCATCATCCGCCGCTTGAAAGAGCGCGGCATCACGAAGCTGACTCCACTGGATGCCATGCTGAAACTGCGCAGCGAAGGTTACACACACCTCATCGTACAGAGTACCAACATCATTGACGGAGTAGAAATGGAATCCCTCCGCCGGGATGTGGAAAGCGCACTACCCTTCTTCAAGGAAATACGTGTAGGTACTCCCCTGCTCTACTCTATCGAAGATGCAGAGAAAGTGGCAAGTATTCTGGGGAACCGCTACAACGCCCCGGCACAAAGCAAGAAAGCTACCAAAGAACACTTCGTCCTTGTGGGCCACGGCACCTATACCCCCAGTACCGCCATCTACAGTCAGATGGACTATATGCTGAAAGCAGGCGGACTGACCAATTTCCATGTGGGCACCATCGAAGGTTATCCAACCTTTGACACCATGCTGGTACAACTGAAAGCCGGGAAAGCCAAACGTGTGACCCTCATACCCTTCATGTTTGTTGCCGGAGACCATGCCAAAAACGACATTGCCGGAGAGTGGAAGGAGATGCTCGAGAAAGAAGGCTTCACCGTCAGTGCACAACTGGAAGGACTGGGACAAATTCCGGAAATTCAAGAAATATTCATTGACCATATCCGTTTCGGACTGAAGCACCGCATGCTGGACATCATGACGAAGAAGGCGGCCTATGCTGCCGGAAAAGACACAGAATAATATACCCATTAGTGGGTATTTAGTGTTCTTGAATCATCTTGTACTTTTGCAGGAAAAACGCGAACGACAATGAATGTTATCACCAAACTGATGTACTCTATTCATAGGATACTGGGCACTTTGCTCTGTATCCTATTTCTCATGTGGTTCCTCTCCGCCTTCGTGATGATGTACCACCGCTTTCCCCGTGTCAGCGCCAAAGAGAAAATGCAAAAGCTGGATATGCTCTCCCAAACCGGAGACTCACTTCCGGACATCTCCTCCGTCACAGCCCGCCTGCCCCGTGGCGTAAAGGTCAGGTCTACGATACTGAACCTCAATGCCGGACACCCCGAGTTCAGCTTTAGTACCACAAAAGGCACGCTTCATTTCCTTGCCGATTCCACCATCTCACGACCCTCTCTGGACAGTGAACACCTGCACCGGACAGCAGCTTTGTGGTGTTCTTCTCCCATTACCCGTATCGACACCCTCCACTCTCTGGACCAATGGATTCCCTTCGCTGAACTGAAAAAGGAAATGCCCATTTATAAAATATACTTTGCCGACGATGCCGGGACACAGCTCTATCTGAGTTCACAAAACGGTGAGGCCTTGCAGTTCTCCAACAGAAGCGAACGTTTCTGGGCATGGCTGGGTGCCATTCCCCACTGGGTATACTTCACCTGGCTGCGGCAGGACACCGTCCTTTGGACTAAGACCGTCATCTGGCTCACAGCTCTGGGTTGTCTCATGGTCATTGCCGGCATTTGGGTAACTGTGGATGTATGGCGTAAGACGCACCGAAGCCGCCATCCCAAGTTCTCCCCCTACCGAAAAAGATGGTATCACTGGCACTACGTCAGCGGAATCTTTTTCGGCATCTTCGTACTGACCTTCACCTTCAGCGGCATGATGTCTCTGGCAGACATTCCCGAATGGATTCATAAACCGGCACTGAAGAAAGGCAGCGCCACACGCACGCTCCATGCCCGTGCCCCACAACCGGAGGATTACCCCTTGGACTACCGCCGTGTCATAGCTGCCTATCCCCAAGCTTTGCAGATAGAGTGGCGCAACTTCCGCGAACATCCCTACTACATCGTAAAAGATAGAAAAAACGAGTATTACATCGATGCCGCCGACAGCCTGCCGCGTCCGTTACAACTCTCCGAAGAAGAAATCCTGAAAGGCGTGGAAAGCATTTATACCTCCCAGCGTGATTCTTCACAACATATCCCCGGCATACGTATCTCCCGGCTCGAACATTTCGAGACCTACTATCGCGACATGAGCAATATGTATCGCGGACGACCCCAGCTTCCCGTCTGGAAGATAACGGTGGACGACCCGGACCGGAGCGTCTATTACATTCACCCGGAAACGGGAATCATCCGCCATGTAGACACCTCCTCCCGCTGGAAATACTGGAGCTATACAGCCCTGCACCGCATGCGTCTGCCCGGTCTGAACTCCAATGCCACCCTGCGCAAGACTGTGCTTTGGGTATTGCTGCTTGGAGGTACAGCCGTTTGCATCACGGGTGTGGCGTTAAGTGTGAATTATATAAGAAGAAAATGTTGTAAAAGACAAAAACGCTATTAACGAGAATAAACTTGTATGAATAAGAAAAGACTTGGAATATTCCTCGGCAGCATAGCCCTATTGATTGTCTGCAGCTTTGCGGCCTATCAGTACTGGCTTGCTCCTACACGTATACTTATTATCAACGCAACCCTGGCACAAGCTGCCGACATTGCCCTGAACAATGACTGCGCCCGGATAGAAGTCACCTGCATAAAAAAAGAAGAGGTGAAGGACCTTTCCGGCTATGATGCCATCGTGATGTACAGCAGAGGGCTATACCTTGACGACGGCCAGATTGCCGAAGTGGAACGGGTGGGTGCCAGCGGAGTACCAGTCTTTACGAATACGTTACGAAATTTCACCCTCTCCCTCAATCACAATGTTACCAATGAACAACAGCATACGCTACGGGAGTATCTCAAGAACGGCAACAAGCACAACTACCGGAATGCCTTACTCTACCTGCGCCACATCGCCACTCCCCACCGGTGGGGACACCAGGATTACGAGCCTCCCATCCCATTGCTGGAGAACATGTTCTACCACCGCGAATACGGCCGCTACTTCAGTACTCCGCAAGAGGTGACCGCCTATCTGAAAGAAAAAAATCTCTACCATGAGGACGGACGCAACCTTGCCCTGATTTCCGGACTCAACTTTCCGATGGAAGGAAACCGTGCCCACGTAGATTCCCTCATCACGTGCTTGACACAAGCAGGCTTCAATGTCTATCCTTTCACAGCCGGAGGTCAACCGCGTGCCGATATGATACGTACCCTCCATCCCGATGCAGTAGTCTACCTGCCTATGGGACGGCTGGGCAATGACTCACTCATCAACTGGCTGCACCAGGAAAACATTCCTTTATTCATGCCCTTCCCGCTGATTCAGCCCCACGAGGAATGGCTGGACCCGGATACCCCCGTCAGCGGTGGCACACTGACCGCCCGTGTAGTGGTGCCTGAGATAGATGGAGGCATGCTACCCCTCTGCATCGCTACCCAAAACGAAAACAAACAAGGATACTATCTGTACACCGCTGAAAATGAACGGATAGATGCCGTAGTGGACCATATTACCAAGTACATGTCCTTGAGAGACATGTCCAACAAAGAAAAGCGCGTTGCTATCTGTTACTTCAAGACTCCGGGAAAAGACGCCCTGCTGGCAAGCGGTATGGAAGTGATTCCTTCACTCTATAACTTCTTGAAACGCCTGCGTTCGGAAGGGTACGACGTCAGTGGACTGCCTGCTACTGTAGAGGAGTTCGGCAAGCGGATACATCGTGACGGTGCCGTCATGGGTTCGTATGCCAAAGGAGCACAAGAACAGTTTTTGAAAACGGCACACCCGATATGGCTTTCTACCGAGCAATACGAACAATGGGCACACGAAGTACTCCTTCCCGAGAAATATCAGGAAGTGACAGACAGATATGGAGATGCGCCCGGCAATCTGCTGGTAACAGAGGACAGTATTGCCATTGCCTGCCTGCAATTCGGCAATATCCTACTCTTCCCCCAGCCCCGCCCGGCATTGGGAGATGATGAGTTCAAACTGGTGCATGGAATGCCGGTAGCGCCGCCCCACAGCTACCTGACTCCTTATCTGTATATGCAAAAAGGATTCAAGGCAGATGCAGTGATTCACTTCGGCACCCACGGCAACTTGGAATACACGCCCGGAAAGAATGTGGCACAGTCGCAGGCCGACTGGTCGGATGTACTGATTGGTAACCTCCCCCACTTCTATTTCTATACCACCGGAAACGTAGGCGAGGGTATCATTGCCAAACGCCGAACACATGCCGTACTGGTCACCCATCTCACTCCGCCCTACGTGGAGAGCGGTATGCGCCAACGCTATTCGGCCTTGCTCGAAGATATTCACAAAGTGCTGGACGAAGGTACCGAAAAACACCGAACCCTAGGAATAAGTATCAAAAAAGAAGCCATGCGTCTGGGACTGCATCGCGACCTCAACCTCGACTCCATCTCCAGTGACCCCTACACAACCAAGGAGTTGGAACGTCTGGATGCCTTCACCGAAGAGATAGCCAACGAAAAGATACTGGGTGCGTACTACACCATGAACGAGCCTTATTCTGACCGCGACCTGCTGACCACCACTCTCGCCGTCGCTGCCGACCCGCTGGCATACGAAACGGCCCGCAAGGACCGCGATAAAGGCAAAATCACCACAGAGCAGTTGCAAGACTTCACCTATATAGCCCACCACTACTTGCCTGCCGCCAGGAAAAGACTGACCGCCTTACTCCAGAATCCACCCAAGGATACTGCATCTGTAGCACCGGAGCTTCGCCCCGCCCTACTCTATCGCGAACAGTTGCTTGCCTCCTCCGTCAACGAACAGAATGCCATGGTGCGTGCACTCAGCGGAGGAACCGTATTCCCTGCGCCGGGAGGTGACCCCGTACTGAACCCGAACGTTCTGCCCACCGGACGCAACATGTACAGCATCAACGCCGAGAATACTCCCAACCCAAGGGCTTGGGAAGATGGAAAGCGATTGGCAGAAGCGACTTTAAAACAGTACATCAGCAAGCACGGCGAATATCCCCGGAAAGTAAGCTATACCTTCTGGGCAGGCGAATTCATCAATACGGAAGGAGCTACGCTGGCCCAGGTATTCTGGATGCTGGGAGTAGAACCCGTACGCGACGCCCAAGGCAGAGTGGTTGACCTGAAACTGGTGCCCAGTGAAGAACTGGGGCGTCCGCGCATCAATGTGCTGGTACAAGTGTCCGGACAGCTACGCGACATAGCCGGTTCCCGCTTGAAGTTACTGACCGATGCTATACGTCTGGCATCGGAAGCCGGAGATGAGACCTATCCCAACTATGTGGCATCGGGTACACTGTTGCAGGAAAAATTACTGGTGGAAAAGGGAACTTCCCCCAAACGTGCCCGTGAAATGTCTGTGATGCGTGTATTCGGACCGATCAACAGCGGATACAGTACCGGTATGATGGCCTATACCGAGCACAGCGGCTCGTGGGAAAGCGAAAAGGAGATAGCCGAAGGATACCTCAACAATATGGGTGCCTCTTATGGGGACGACGGAAATTGGGGAGACGTCCAGGAAGGTTTGTTTGCCTCGGCACTGTCCGAAACGGATGTTGTCATCCAGCCCCGTCAAAGTAACACATGGGGCCCCATCTCCCTGGATCATGTATACGAATTTACGGGTGGACTCTCGCTCACCGTCAAAACCGTGACCGGCAAGGAACCGGATGCTTATATGGCAGACTACCGCAACCGGACCAACCGCCGCATGCAGGATGCCAAAGAGGCCATTGCCGTAGAGACACGTTCCACCATCTTGAACCCTACCTTTATACAAGAGCGGATGAAAGGCGGGGAAGGTTCGGCGCAGATGTTCGGCGAAATCTTCCGCAACATCTTCGGCTGGCACGTCATGCGTCCGTCGGCCATGGACAAAGAACTGTTCAATGACTTGTATAGAATGTATATAAAGGATGAGAATAAGCTGGGCATTCACGAGTACTTCCTCCGCGTCAATCCCGCCGCATTCCAGGCTATGACAGCCGTCATGCTGGAAAGCGCCCGCAAAGGTTACTGGAAAGCATCTGATGAGCAACTGAAAACCACTGCTTCCCTGCATGCACAAATCACACGCGAAAAAGGTGCCGCTTGTACCGAATTCGTTTGCGACAATGACAAGCTACAGTCGTTCGTTGCCGACCAGTTGGATAATAGCGAGAAGCAGACCTATACCCAGAACATGAAGGAGGTACACGAAGCATCCGCAACCGATGGCAAGGATGTCGTACTGAAAGAACACAAACTGACTTCCGAACAAACGGTACGTAAGAACAGAGTGAATGGAGTGATTGCAGGCAGTCTTGTCGTCATCACCTTCATCGGACTGGTCGTACTGTTGAAGAAAAGAAAAAAAGAATAAATAGAAACAGAGTATTATGGAATACGCCATTCATCTGTTAGCCCTATTCATCGCCCTCAATTTTCTATTAAAGGTGGGGTTCTATCCACGCTGGGGAATGTGGACGGTTGCCGCAGGCTGTGCCTTTTTTGCGTGGCTGGTGACTCCATGGATGACGGAACAGTCCAAGACCGTGGTGGCAGCTTTCTTTGCCTCCCGTCCACAGATGTTGAACTTGTCGGTATGTGTCACTCTGGAAGCCGCCGTAATGATAACTTTCTGTTTCGACTGTTTCGCAGAAATGCGTACCCGCAACACGGCCTTCAAACAAGCGGTCACCCTCTTCCTGAAGTTATACCCCGGCATACTGATAGGCGGAGTAATATGCTATGTCCTGGCACTGCTGCTTTTCACTTTTCCCGGAATAGATTTCGGCAGTCTCTCATGGATAGCAGCCGGTGTTACTTTCTTTGCAGTTTGTGCTGGGAGCCTTCTGCTGCGGCATGCTATCGGTGATAAACCACTGCGCTTGGAAGTACTGTTCATTGTTAATATTTTCATTGTTATATTGAGCATCATTGCTACGGGCTATTGAAATAAATTAAAGAATTAAAAACTAAAAAGATATATGGAAACAATCTCAAACACACTGTTCTGGATTTCAAACGGGCTGCTGGTTCCCGTCGTAGTCCTGCTGCTGCTATTCTTTCTACGTGCCATTATCCTTGCGGGAGGTTTCTTCGGCGAGTTCTACCAGCGGATGAAATTACAGAAGCAATTCACTGAAACACTGGAGAACATCACCCCAGAGAATATAGACGGACTGCTGCAGCAACTCCCATCGGCAGGCAACTCCCCTCTCCTCCGCAACTTGTCCAAATTGTCCGCACACTGGGACGACGCTGCCTACTGCGAACACCTGCTTGCCAACTATGAAATGGAAGCCGAGAAGGAGTTGGGACGTTCGCGTACATTCATCAAACTGGGTCCCATGTTGGGACTGATGGGTACCCTCATCCCGATGGGTCCCGCACTGGTGGGGCTGGCACAAGGAGACATCTCCTCCATGGCCTACAATATGCAGGTGGCTTTTGCCACTACAGTGGTAGGGCTGGTCATTGCTGCTGTCGGCGTCATTACCCTGCAAGTGAAACAACGCTGGTATGCCCGCGAAATGAACGACTTGGAATATCTGTACAAAGTGATAAGCCGCCAAACGGCCGAAAAGGAATAACGGACTAACGATACGAAAACTATGAAGAGTAAGAGAAACAGATTACTGCACAGCGATTCGGACTCCGACCCCATGGGTACGGTAGCCAATCTTTTTGACGTAGCAATGGTCTTTGCCGTAGCCTTGATGGTGGCTCTCGTCTCCCGCTTCAATATGACGGAGATGTTTTCTAAAGAAGACTTCACCATGGTGAAGAATCCCGGAAAGGAAAATATGAAAATCATTACCAAAGAAGGGCAGGAAATCAAGAAATACACTCCCAGCGAAGACCAAAAGACCTCCGGTAAAAGAGGAAAGAAAGTGGGAGTTGCCTATCAGCTTGAAAATGGAGAGATTATCTATGTGCCGGAATAAGGGAATACAGTACCTATTAATAGCTATTTGGCCATCGCAGTATAACAACTATTAAGTATTTCACCCTCCGATAATGGTATGTACATTTGCAGCGTTATATAAAATAAAACAATATATGATAAAGAAAAGACTTCTCACAGTTCTCCTTATGGGAGGAATCATCGCCACCGGTGCCTATGCACAAGCAGAAAAAGGTGACAGCGACGATATGACCAAGAAAACTCACGAGTTGAACCCGGTCGTAGTAACGGGTACGGGTACACATCAGCGACTGAAGAACACTCCGTCTCCGGTATCGGTTATCACTGCCAACGAGATAAAGCGTGCCGGTATCACCGACTTCCAGCAGGCCTTGACCATGATGGTACCCTCGCTCTCTTTCCGTCCGAACGCGATGGGGTCCTATCTGATGATGAACGGACTCTCCAACAAACACGTGCTGATATTGGTAAACGGACGCAAGGTCACGGGAGACATCACCGGTAACATCGACCTCAACCAAATAGACATGACCCGCGTCAAGCGCATCGAGGTGCTGAACGGAGCAGCTTCTTCCCTTTATGGTTCGGATGCCATCGGCGGTGTAATCAATATCATTACCAACGAGCCTAAAGATGTGGTAGCCTTCAGCAGCAATAGCAGCTATACGAGAAAGAATCAATTCTCCCAAGGCTTGAATCTGGACATCGCCCAAGGAAAAATAGGGTCCTATACTTCCTATAAATACGACCACTCCGACGGTTGGCAAAACAGCCATCTGACAGAAGATGGAGAAGACATCATCGAAACGATTGCCCCGCTCTCCCTGGGCTACAGCTCGAATAACTTTTCGCAGAAGTTTACCTATGATGCTACGGACCAGCTTTCCTTCTATGCCAACGGCGGATACTATAACCGCGGACTCGAACGTCCGGTAGAACGCGAAGACATCACCGGCGGAAGCAAGTACAACACTGCCTACGAAGGTTACAACTGGGGGGCAGGCGCCAAATACAAACTGAGTAAACGCAACGTTATCCAGTTCGACTATTCAGGAAACAATTACGCATCACGCTACAAATACCTGATAGAAAACAGCGGATACCTGCCCGGACAGTATGCGCTTACCAAGCTTCAGAAATTCCATGATGCCGAGTTGAAAGGTATCTTCGGTTTTACAACCAACAGCACTACGGTGTTCGGTGCAGACTATCGCTGTGAAGTGCTTCGCCGTCCCGACTCCGATTTGGACAAAAGTGTCTATACGGCATCAGCCTACGGCCAGCATGAAGTGAAGCTATGGAACCATCTGACCGGTGTTGTGGGTGTACGCTACGACCATCACGAACAGACGGGCGGACGCTTCACCCCCAAAGTGGCAGCCATGTACAACATAGGCAACTTCAATGTACGTGCCACCTATGCTGCCGGATTCCGTGCTCCGGGCATCGACGAGCTCTACTACCACATGTTCAAGAAGACAATGGGTACACGGGCCACCATCTCATTGGGTGACGAGAACCTCGACCCCGAACGCAGCAACTATTACTCCATCAACATGGAATACCGCACCAGCCGTTTCAGTGCTTCCGTCACCGGCTACTTGAACTACGTAAAGAACATGGTAACTTCCAAATCCACCAAATTCGATGACCTACCGGAAGCAGAGCAGAACCGGTTGCGTGAAGAGTTCCCCGAAATCGGTGACCTTTCATCCACGAAAAACCTAAGTGTCAAGAACTACTTCAACTTCGAGAAAGCTACCGTCAAAGGCTTTGAAGTGAACTTGAACGGCAATCTGTTCCCGGGCTTCACCCTAGCCGGAAACTATACCTACGCCTATGGACGCGGTCTGAACGAAGGAGGCGAATGGCAAAACATCGAACGCAGCATACGCCATACAGCCACCATCACCGGAAACTATACACACAGCTGGAGCGACTATACCTTGAACCTCAACTTGAACGGTCGTCTGCAAAGCAAAGTCTACTATCCGGGCGACGCGGACGGCAATGCTCCGGGCTACGGCATCTGGAACCTCAATACCCGCCATACCTTCGACGGCTTCCGCAACTTTGTCATCGAACCGGGCATCGGCATAGACAATATCTTCAACAAGAAAGACAACCGCCCGCTGAACAAGAACTTCGCCTTGTATTCTCCGGGACGTTCGGTAGTAATCAGCCTGGCACTCAGACTAAAATAATCTCTCCATAACGCATTTAGAAACAACAACAATTATGAAACATCTTTTCATCACTCTCTATTTACTCGGCATCAGCCTCTTCTCCTCCGCACAACAAGAGGAGAAGGCGGCTCTGCTCATCACCCATTATGGCAGTTCGGACCCCCAGACACGTGCCTTGACGCTCGACGTCGTGACCCGTGAGGCACAAGAAGCCTTTCCGCAGTTTACAGTGCGCGAAGCATACATCTCGCCGATTGTACGAAAAAGACTTGCCAAGGAGGGTGTGTACAAAGACAGCCCTACGGATGCACTGCTGAAACTTCGCGCCGAAGGCTACCGGACCATCTACGTCCAGAGCACCACCTTGATAGAAGGCAGTGAGATGACCTCCGTCCGCAGGGATGCAGACAAGTTCCGTCCCTTCTTCAAGGAGATAAAAGTGGGAAATCCCCTGCTCTACTCCGTCGAAGACTGCGAGAAGGTAATCGGTATACTGACCGCCGAACAGCCGGAAAAGAAAGAAGACATTGTCTATGTGGGGCACGGCAACCAGCTACCCAGCACGGCTACTTACGCCATGCTCGACTTCATGATGAAAGCCCATGGACTGAAGAACTTCCACGTCAGCACCATTGAAGGATATCCTACCCTGGACGCAACCCTGCTGCAACTGAAAGAGACACGCCCCAAGAGCGTGACATTGGTTCCGTTGCTGTTGGTATGCGGCAACCATACCAAGGAAGACATTGCCGGCGTGTGGAAGACGGAACTTGAAAAGCAAGGCTATCAAGTGAATGTACGCATGCAGGGACTGGGCGAAAACAAAGCCATCCGCCAGCTCTATATGGAACACATCAAAGCTATGCTAAAAGATTGATAACCAGCAAGCGTAAAAGGGCTACACCTTTTACATACCAAGGCTACACCCTTTGCTCCGGATGGCTACACCATCCCGGACAAAGGGTGTAGCTCTTTTCAATGTACACAGATTACGGACATTTGTAACCATATTACGGATTCCTCCTCCTGCGATATGGTACTTTCCGGATTATTCTCTACATTTGTACAAAACTAACAGGAACGTTTATGGAAGAAGTAATCAAGCTCAATGCAGTAGACCAATACAACAAGATGTTCGGTCTCGAAACCCTGCACCCGCTGGTCAGCGTAGTCGACTTGTCCGAAGCTACCGGATATCCCAGGCATTTCACGTTGAACTATGGCGTATACGCCCTTTTCCTCAAAAACACCAAATGCGGAGACATACGCTATGGAAAACAGTATTACGATTACCAGGAAGGCACGGTAACCAGCTTCGCCCCGGGCCAGGTGACCGAGGTCAACATGCTGGAAGGTATGCAGCCCAGCGCCTCCGGCCTGCTGTTCCACCCCGACTTGATAAAAGGTACCTCGCTGGGACAGGGAATAAAGCAGTATTCCTTCTTTTCCTATTCCTCTACCGAGGCACTGCATTTGTCCGAAGACGAGAAAGAAATCTTCCTCGACTGTCTGAAGAAGATTAAGATGGAAATCCAACGCCCCATCGACAAGCACAGCAAGGGTCTGATTGCACGCAACATCGAACTGCTGCTGGACTACTGCATGCGTTTCTACGAACGCCAGTTCATCACCCGCTCGGCAGCCAACAAAGATATCCTGATGAAATTTGAAGCACTGATAGACGACTATTTCCAGAGCGACAAACCGCAGACCGAAGGACTGCCTTCCGTGAAATACTTCGCAGACAAAGTGTTCCTCTCCTCCAACTATTTCGGAGATTTGGTGAAGAAGGAAACCGGAAAGACGGCGCAGGAATATATCCAGAACAAAATCATCGACCTGGCCAAAGAAATGATTATAGGAAGCGGGAAGACGGTCAGCCAGATTGCCTATGAGCTGGGATACCAGTATTCGCAGCACTTCAACCGCGTGTTCAAGAAGAACGTAGGCTATACTCCGAGCGAATACCGGCACTTACAGGTTTAGACAATAAGGATTCACCACAGATTACGCGGATTAACACAGAGTTTTTTCGGTTTCATCAAATATAAGTTCTATCTTTGTATGCCAATAGAACATATGGATATGAAACACCCCAAAATAATTGTTGCCGGCATCGGACCGGGCAATGAATCGGATATAACTCCCGCCGTAATTTCCGCTTTGCAAGAATCAGATGTAGTGGTGGGATATAAGTACTATTTCCAATTTGTAACCCCTTATCTCCACCCCTCAACAGCATGCATAGATACCGGCATGAAGCGTGAGCGCGCCCGTGCCGAGCAGGCTTTCGAGCTGGCAGAGCAGGGAAAGACGGTCTGCGTCATCAGTTCCGGGGATGCGGGCATCTATGGTATGACGCCGCTTGTCTACGAGATGAAGCGGGAAAGGAACAGCGACGTGGAAATCGTTTCGCTGCCGGGCATCAGCGCTTTCCAAAAGGCAGCCTCACTGCTGGGAGCTCCCGTAGGACATGACTTCTGTGTCATCTCCCTTTCAGACCTGATGACTCCCTGGGAGCGTATTGAAAGGCGTATCATCGCAGCCGCTGCCGCCGACTTCGTGACGGCAGTCTACAACCCCAAAAGTGAAGGACGCTACTGGCAGCTTTACCGCTTGAAAGAACTCTTTCTGCAGGAAGGACGCTCACCGGAAACGCCCGTGGGATATGTGCGCCAGGCAGGACGCCCGGAACAAGCGGTACACATCACCACGCTGGGAGATTTCAATCCCGAAGAGGTGGATATGTTTACAGTCGTATTGATAGGCAACTCACAGTCCTACGAATGGAACGGAGCCTTCATCACTCCGCGCGGCTATTACCGGGACACGAATACCGAAGCCACGGGCATCGGGCAAGACATCATGATTCGCAGTTTCCGTACCATCGAAAAGGAACTGAAGAACAAGCATATTCCCCTCGACCATAAATGGGCTTTACTCCATGCCATACATACCACCGCCGATTTTGAAATGGAGCATCTGCTGCATACGGACGAAGGTGCCGTGGCTTCCTTGTATCAAGCCATCGAGAAAGGCGGAATCAAGACGATTGTCACAGACGTCACGATGGCAGCCAGCGGTATCCGCAAAGGAGCTTTGCAGCGGCTGGGCATAGAGGTGAAATGTTACCTCGGCGACCCGCGCACGGCGACGATGGCTGCAGAGAAAGGCCTCACCCGTACCCAGGCAGGCATCCGCCTGGCTGTGGAGGAGCATCCCGATGCTTTCTTTGTATTCGGCAATGCACCTACGGCACTTATGGAACTCTGCGACCTGATACGTAAGGGCAAGGCACATCCGGCGGGCATTGTTGCCGCACCGGTAGGCTTTGTGCATGTGCAAGAGTCCAAACACATGGTGAAACCCTTTACGGAAATACCCAAGATTATCGTAGAAGGACGTAAGGGAGGCAGCAACTTGGCTGCCACGCTGGTGAACTCCGTGTTGTGCTACAACGATGCGGAGCAGTTGCGCCCGGGCAGGGATGTGTAAGTGAAAAGAGACATTCCATAACATTACTTGTTACGACCGATAACATTACTTGTTATGCCCCTTTACATTACTTGATATTTTCATAAGATTACCCGTTGAATGAAACACAGATTTATAATCATAGGAATGGATGACAACCGTTCCCCCTTCTTTCCACCGGAAGCACTGGCGCAGATACGGAAGGGGAAGGTTTTCTCCGGTGGCATACGGCATAAGGAGATTGTCGGTCCTCTGCTGCCTGCCGGGGCCGAATGGATTTCCATCACCGTACCGCTGGACCGCGTCTTTTCCCGTTATGAAGAAATATTTGCCCGCTTCGAAGAGACGGCGACGGACGACTCCATCATTGTATTCGCTTCCGGCGACCCGTTGTTCTTCGGTTTTGCCAATACCATAAAGCGCAAGCTTCCCGGGGCAGACATTCTGCTCTATCCCGCTTTCAATTCCTTGCAGACATTGGCACACCGCCTCGTCATGCCGTATGACGACATGCGCACCGTCTCCCTGACAGGACGTCCCTGGCAGGAGTTCGACCGTGCCCTCATAGAGCGTGCCCCCAAAATAGGCATCCTCACCGACCGCGAACATACCCCGGTCACCATTGCCGCCCGCATGCTGAAATACGGGTACTCCCATTACACGCTATACATCGGCGAGCATCTCGGCAATCCCGAAAAGGAACGCATACGCCGGATGACACCCCGGGAAGCGGTTGCCGGCGACTTCGAACATCCCAACTGCCTGCTGCTGGACAGCCATCCCGGACAATGCCGCACAAACTCCCTGCACGGCAGCGTACAAGCCCCGGACTTTCCAGTCCGTCCCTTCGGCATCCCCGATGAAGAGTTTGCACATCTTGACGGACGCGCCCGCATGATAACCAAGGCTCCCATCCGCCTGCTCACCCTGCAGGCATTGGAACTGAACCGCCGCCGCGTCTTCTGGGACATCGGTTTCTGTACCGGTTCCGTCTCCATCGAAGCCCGCCTGCAATTCCCCCATCTCGCCGTCATCTCCTTCGAGATACGTCCCGAAGGAAAAGAGCTGATGGACACCAACTCCCGCCGCTTCGGCGCACCGGGCATTACGGCGGTAACCGGAGATTTCCTGCACACCGACCTCACTCCCTTTGCCCGCCCCGATGCCGTCTTCATCGGTGGACACGGCGGACATCTGGAGGAAATGATAGAGAAAGTGAAACAAGTGCTGCACCCCGAAGGCTGCATCGTCTTCAACTCCGTATCGGCAGAAAGCAAGGAGGCGTTCTGCCGAGGAATCGAGCGGAACGGAATGGTGCTCCACCCTTCCACCCATATCGCCTTGAACGAATATAACCCCATTGAAATTATGAAAGCCACGCTTTCTTAAACATACCCATTATGAAAACAGCTATTATTCTAATCTCCGAAGCCGGTTTGAGCATAGCCCAATCACTACTCAACGAACTTCCCGACTCCGAAATCTTCACCCTCAGGCACGAAGAGGGATGCACACATATAGAATCCGCCGGCAAATTCACAGCGGAAAACTTCAACCGCTATGATGCCTTTGTCTTCATTGGCGCCATGGGAATCTGTGTCCGCACCATCGCTCCTTGCGTGAAGAACAAATATACCGACCCTGCCGTGGTTTGCGTGGACAGTACCGGTAAATTTGCCATCTCCGTACTTTCCGGACACATCGGAGGAGCCAACGAACTGACCCACCAGGTAGCGAATATCCTCGGGGCCGAACCGGTAGTCACCACGCAAAGCGACTGCACCGGTCTATGGGGACTCGATACCCTGCCCCAACGTTTCGGGTGGTTTCCGGTCATCAACGCCGAGCCCTCCACCCTCCTGTTGGCAGAACTTGCCAAGACGCCCGAAGAGAAAAAAAGAGTATGCATGAACGAGCATATCAGCCTCTTCGTTTCCGGCAAGCCCACCGCCCTGCTGCTCACGGTGCGCAATGAAGGCACGGACTGGATGGAGGCGCACCTGCCGCCTCATGTAGAAGTATTCTACCGGGTGCAGGACATTAAACCTTCACGCTTCAAACTGATTCTGTGCGTATCTCCCCAAGTCCCCAACTTCCCGGAAATGCCTATGATATGCTACGTGCCCTGTGTCGTACACCTCGGCATCGGCCTTGCCCGGCTGGCAGGTCCCGTGCGGAAAGTGGAGAAAGAGATTATGAACACACTGAAGGAATACGGCATCATGCCCCAAAGCATCGCCTCCATCTCCACGATTAAAGCCAAAAGTGACGAACCGGTAGTGAAAGCGCTCCAAAAGAAGTTCCCGGTCTACTTCTATACAGCCGAAGAACTGACAGAGATAGAGGTGCCCCATCCCAGCAAAACCGTCATGAAGCACATGGGTACCCCCAGCGTCAGCGAAGCCGCCGCCTTACTGAGTGCAAACAACTCCCGGCTGCTGGTGCCCAAGAAGAAAGGAGAGAACTATACCGTGGCCGCCGCCCTTGACATAAGAACTGTGCGCCAGGGCCACATCGAAATAGTGGGTGCCGGCCCGGGCGACCCGGACCTGGTTTCCGTACGCGGACGCCAAATGCTGGAACGCGCCGACCTCATTCTGTATGCCGGCAGCCTCGTTCCCAAGGAGCTGACTCTCTGTGCCAAGGCCGGGGCTACCGTACTCAGCTCCGCTTCCATGGATTTGGAAGAACAATTTGAAGTGATGAAGAAGTTCTATGACAAGGGAAAATTCATCGTACGCCTGCATACGGGTGACCCTTGTATCTATGGTGCCATTCAGGAACAAATGAACTACTTTGACCAGCACGGTATGAGCTACCACATCACCCCCGGCATATCCTCCTTCCAGGCGGCGGCAGCTGCCT
>OHTC01000597.1_pt1 | contig 17916 bp, 12 predicted proteins | sample 1578801 | NCBI WGS metagenome assembly OHTC01 (sample SAMEA3879556, study PRJEB24766) | human gut metagenome | biome: human-associated habitat; feature: feces | place: USA | collected 1985/1987 | reverse complement strand
CCGAAAAAGGGAAAGGAAAAATCAGTATCCCGTTCGGTAACGAAGAAGAATTGGAACGTATCATCGGTATTCTCGATACGCTGAAAAATAAATGACGAAGAAGAGAAGAATATATCAAATCGGTATCGCCCTGCTGCTTTGCTTTATGCAGACGGCAGGGATTGCTATGTATGGTCAGAACCGTCCGCGCGCCGCCGCCAAAAGGATACACAGGCTGCAGGCGGACTCCCTCAACGCCATACGGCAAGCTGCCCGGATACCGTCCGACAGCCTGGGTCTGACAATGGACGAACCGGTGCTTCACCAGGCCGTTACCTCGGCGGACAGCATCGCCACCGCCGACAGCATTGCGGCCGAGAACAAGAAAAAGTTATTGGAAATGACCTCCGCTCCCGCCTTGGAAGAACCGGAAGCGCCGGCAGACAGCCTGAAAAGAGAAATCAACCCAAAGGTGTGGGTTCCCAACCCTACGAAGGCAACCTGGCTGGCGCTCGTGATTCCCGGCGGCGGACAAATCTACAACCGTAAATACTGGAAATTACCTATTATATATGGAGGATTTGCTGGTTGTGCTTACGCCTTAAGTTGGAACGGTAAGATGTACAAAGACTATTCGCAAGCCTATCTGGACATTATGGACAGCAATCCGAATACGAAAAGTTACGAAGATTTGTTGCCCCCGAACTCCACTTATAATGAGGAGCAGCTAAAAAACACACTAAAAAGAAGAAAAGATATGTTCCGTCGTTATCGGGACCTTAGTATATTTGCATTTATCGGAGTTTACCTGATCTCTATCATCGACGCTTATGTAGATGCAGAGTTGTCTAACTTCGATATAACCCCCGACTTGAGTATGAAAGTAGAACCGGCTGTAATCGACAATAACAACCAGTTCCGCTCCAACAGTTTTAAAAACAAGTCGGTTGGTCTGCAATGCGTATTACGATTTTAAAAAACACAATTTAGATTGATCTTATTATTGAAGCATGAAGAAATTAGTTAACTATTGTTCGATTATTTTTCTTTTACTAGTGGCCACGTCGCAGGTAAAAGCGCAAAGTGTAGATGTAGTGATTCGTGAAAATGGAACTGAACGCAAAGAAAGCATCGACCTGCCTAAAAGTATGACTTATCCACTTGACAGTCTATTGAATGACTGGAAAGCTAAAAATTATATTGATTTAGGCAAGGATTGCAGTACGGCTGAAATCAATCCTTTATTCAGTGACTCTGTCTATATCGACCGCTTGTCACGCATCCCGGCCATCATGGAAATGCCTTATAATGATATTATCCGCAAATTCATCGATATGTATGCAGGACGCTTGCGCAATCAGGTTTCTTTCATGCTAAGTGCCTGCAACTTCTATATGCCGATCTTTGAAGAAGCACTGGATGCATACGGACTTCCACTGGAACTAAGATATCTGCCGATTATCGAATCTGCGTTGAACCCATCAGCCGTATCACGTGCAGGTGCTTCCGGTCTGTGGCAATTTATGATTGGTACAGGTAAGATCTATGGTTTGGAATCAAACAGCCTGGTAGATGAACGCCGTGACCCGATTAAAGCGACTTGGGCTGCCGCACGTTACCTCAAAGAAATGTATGATATCTATGGAGACTGGAACCTGGTAATTGCTGCTTATAACTGTGGCCCCGGTACAATCAATAAGGCAATCCGCCGTGCCAATGGCGAAACTGATTATTGGAAAATCTACAATTATCTGCCTAAAGAAACACGTGGCTATGTGCCTGCCTTTATCGCTGCCAACTATGTGATGACTTACTACTGCGATCACAATATCTGCCCGATGGAAACTAATATTCCGGCAAGTACTGACACAGTGCAAGTAAACAAAAATCTGCACTTCGAACAAATCGCTGACCTTTGTAATGTACCTCTGGATCAGATCAAGAGTCTGAATCCGCAATATAAGAAGCAAATGATTCCGGGTGACAGCAAACCTTATACGTTAAGACTGCCTATTGACGCGATCAGTACTTTTATCGATAAGCAAGATACGATTTATACGCATCGTGCCGATGAGTTGTTCCGCAACCGGAAAACTGTTGCTGTAAAGGATATTACACCTGCAACCCGCAAAACGACATCAGCAGTTGCCGGTAAGGGAAATCTGACCTATTATACAATAAAAAGTGGAGACACTTTATCCACTATTGCCAGAAAGTATGGTGTCACAATTAAGGATATACAAAGGTGGAATGGAATGTCTAGCACTAAAATTGCAGCAGGAAAACGATTGAAAATATACAAATAAATAACGTCCTGCTTGCATCGTTCGGAAATTTGCTTATTTTTGCAGAACTAAGCAAGTGAAAGGATAACAATTATGGATAATCTGGCCCCCAAAGAAATAGCTGACGAAGAGATGATTAATCAGGCGTTCCACGAACTACTGAATGATTATCTCAATACTAAGCATCGCAAAAAAGTTGAAATCATTACGAAGGCTTTCAACTTTGCCAATCAGGCGCATAAAGGTATCAAACGCCGTTCGGGCGAACCTTATATTATGCACCCGATTGCCGTTGCCAGCATTGTATGCAATGAAATAGGTCTCGGTTCCACTTCTATATGTGCAGCCTTGCTGCATGATGTGGTAGAGGACACTGATTACACAGTGGAAGACATCGAGAATATCTTTGGTCCGAAGATCGCCCAGATTGTGGACGGACTGACTAAAATATCCGGTGGAATCTTCGGTGACCGCGCTTCGGCACAGGCAGAGAACTTCAAGAAGTTGCTGCTCACCATGTCGAACGACATCCGGGTCATTCTTATCAAGATAGCAGACCGCTTGCACAACATGCGTACCCTTGGTTCCATGTTACCCAACAAGCAATATAAGATTGCAGGCGAAACGCTTTACATCTATGCTCCACTTGCCAACCGCTTGGGGCTTTATAAGATAAAAACGGAGCTTGAGAATCTAAGCTTCAAATATGAACATCCCGAAGAATATGCGGAAATAGAAGAGAAGTTGAATGCTACTGCCGCTGAACGTGACAAGGTTTTCAACGACTTCACGGCCCCGATTCGTACCCAACTGGATAAGATGGGATTGAAATACCGGATACTTGCCCGTGTAAAATCAATCTATTCCATCTGGAACAAGATGCAGACCAAACATGTTCCTTTCGAAGAAATATACGATTTACTGGCTGTTCGAATCATCTTCGAACCACGTAATGAAGAAGAAGAGCTCAATGACTGTTTCGATATCTACGTTTCTATCTCCAAGATATACAAACCCCACCCGGACCGTTTGCGCGATTGGGTCAGCCATCCTAAAGCTAATGGTTATCAGGCATTGCACGTCACTCTGATGGGTAACAACGGACAATGGATTGAAGTCCAGATTCGTAGTGAACGGATGAATGACGTTGCCGAACAAGGTTTCGCAGCCCACTGGAAATACAAAGAAGGAGGAGGCAGCGAGGATGAAGGTGAATTGGAAAAATGGTTAAGAACGATTAAGGAGATATTAGATGATCCGCAACCGGATGCCATTGACTTTCTGGATACCATTAAGCTAAATTTATTTGCTTCTGAAATATTCGTGTTCACTCCTAAAGGCGAACTGAAGACTATGCCGCAGAACTCTACGGCTCTCGACTTTGCATTTTCCCTGCACACGGATATTGGTAGCCATTGTATTGGCGCCAAAGTCAATCATAAATTAGTGCCGTTGAGCCACAAATTGCAAAGTGGTGACCAAGTTGAAATCCTTACTTCAAAATCGCAACGCGTACAACCGCAATGGGAAGTTTTTGCAACCACTGCCCGTGCCCGCGCCAAGATAGCAGCCATTCTCCGCAAAGAGCGTAAAGCAAACCAGAAGATAGGAGAAGAAATCCTTAGTGAGTTTCTGAAAAAGGAGGAAGTCCGTCCGGAAGAAGCTGTTATCGAAAAGCTACGCAAACTGCATAATGCCAAGAATGAGGAAGAACTGCTGGCTGCCATTGGCAGTAAAGCAATCGTTTTGGGAGAAGCGGACAAGAATGAACTGAAAGAAAAGCAAACCAGTAACTGGAAGAAATATCTGACTTTCTCTTTCGGCAATAGCAAAGAGAAGCAGGAAGAGAAAGAACCGCAGGAAAAAGAAAAAATCAACCCGAAAGAGGTGCTCAAACTGACGGAAGAAAGTTTGCAGAAGAAATATATCATGGCCGAATGTTGCCATCCTATTCCCGGTGATGATGTATTGGGATATGTGGATGAAAACGACCGGATCATTATCCACAAACGCCAATGCCCTGTTGCCGCCAAACTGAAGAGCAGTTATGGCAACCGTATATTAGCAACAGAATGGGATACACACAAAGAATTATCTTTCCTGGTATATATATATATAAAAGGTATAGACAATATGGGACTTTTGAATGAAGTCACCCAGGTTATCTCCAGGCAGCTCAATGTAAATATCCGTAAGCTAACCATCGAAACCGAAGATGGTATCTTTGAAGGAAAAATTCAGTTATGGGTACATGATGTGGATGATGTAAAAACCATCTGCAACAATCTGAAGAAAATACAGAATATCAAACAGGTGAGCCGTGTAGAAGAATAGCTTTCAAACGGTAAATAAGAAAACGATGAACGGTGAATAAGTTGCAGTATCATGCAAATTGTTCACCGTTCATTTTGTTATGAGGTTTCTTGCCTATCGAATCCATGATCGATTAGCATTTATTTATTCCCGTCCATCCAATTCGCGTTTAATAGCCAAAAGCTCTTCTTTTATCGCTTTCAGCTTATTTACAATCTCATAATTACGAACCGTAGCTTCTTTATTATCCTTCAAACGTTGCCGGGCACCGGGAAGTGTCATGCCCTTTTCTTTTACCAAATGATAGATAAGACCGATCGTTTCTACGTCTTCTTTGCGGTACTGACGTATTCCTCTTCCCGCTGTCTTAGGAGAGATTTGCGGAAATTCCTTTTCCCAAAAACGGAGCAATGACGGATTGACTCCGAACATGTCGGCAACCTCCCCTATTGAATAATATAGCTTCAATTCTTTGTCTGTATTAAGCATAACACTCCTGTTTTAAGATTTTAATCGAATACTTTACCATGATTGGCTGCCAACTGAATCATCTTTTCATAATCTTCGGCACTCAAATCCATGAAATAATAATTGACCGGATTCACTACCTGCCCTTTCACGTGCACTTCATAATGCAGATGCGGACCGGTACTTTTTCCTGTACTACCCACTTTTCCGATAATCTCACCACGTACCACTTTCTTTCCGACTTTCGTATTAAATCCCTGCAAGTGAGCATACCGAGTGAGATACCCGAAGCCATGATCTATCTCAATGGTATTACCATATCCGGTTTCCCATCCCACTTTCACCACTGTTCCGTTTCCGGTAGCATATACATCCGTTCCCGGATGAGCAGAGAAGTCCATGCCTGCATGGAACTTTGTCGTACCATAAATAGGATCGATACGTGTACCATAACCGGATGCTGTCTGACGAAGATCCTTATTCGAAATAGGCTGTATGGCCGGAATACATTTCAGCATCTCATCATGGTTCTTACACATATCAATCACATCATCGAAAGATTTCGACTGGATATAAAGCCTTTTGGAAAGCACGTCCAATTTTTGAGTCGTGTTCACCACCAGCTTGGCATTCGCCAAATCCATCAGTTCTTCGTAACGGTTCGTCCCGCCATAACCTGCCTGACGAATAGCCGGAGAAACAGGATCTGCCTGTAAAATCACTCGATACAGATTATCGTCACGTTGCTGAATATCCTGAAGCACCCCCATAGCGTCGTCCAAACGCCGGGAAAGCACATTGTACTGCGCCAAAAGACGGCTGTTTTCAATTCTTAATTCCTTCTCCGACGGAGAACCAAAAATCAAAAGCAATACAATAAAGCAACCTGCTCCCAACCCCATTCCATAGAAAAGCCGACGCAGGATACTAAGCGCACGCTGCCGTACGGTAGGGTAAATTCGATCATAAGTCTGGGTCTGTGGATTATAGATGTAGTATACTTTGCGCATCTTTTTGGAAATATTTCGCTTGTTAATACGGCAAAAGTAATAAAAACAAGCTATCTTTGCACAGTTTTTACGAATTTATGAGTTGTGATTTATGATTTATTGGGGATTCTTCCCCTCTCTCATATCCCACAGCCCATAATTCATAATTCATAAATCATAATTCTTCATTATATGTTGACTGCAAAAGAGATCAGAGATTCATTCAAGAATTTCTTTGAGTCGAAAGGACACCACATCGTTCCCTCGGCTCCGATGGTGATTAAAGATGACCCTACCCTGATGTTTACGAACGCGGGTATGAACCAGTTTAAAGATATTATTTTGGGTAACCATCCGGCGAAATACCAAAGAGTCGCGGACTCGCAAAAATGTTTGCGTGTAAGCGGAAAGCATAATGACCTGGAAGAAGTAGGACACGATACGTACCACCACACCATGTTTGAAATGCTTGGTAACTGGTCGTTCGGCGATTACTTCAAGAAAGAAGCGATCAGCTGGGCGTGGGAATATCTGGTAGAAGTCTTGAAACTGAATCCGGAACATCTCTATGCAACCGTATTTGAAGGAAGTCCCGAAGAAGGATTGAGCCGTGACGACGAAGCTGCTTCTTATTGGGAACAGTTCTTGCCAAAGGATCACATCATCAACGGTAACAAACACGACAACTTCTGGGAAATGGGTGATACAGGACCTTGCGGACCTTGTTCCGAAATCCATATCGACCTCCGTCCTGCTGAAGAACGCGCCAAGATCTCCGGTCGCGACCTCGTGAACCACGATCATCCGCAGGTAATTGAAATCTGGAATCTCGTATTCATGCAATACAACCGCAAAGCGGATGGCAGTCTCGAATCGCTTCCTGCAAAAGTAATCGATACAGGTATGGGTTTCGAACGTCTGTGTATGGCATTGCAAGGAAAAACCTCCAATTACGATACGGATGTATTCCAGCCGATGATCAAGGCCATTGCCAAAATGGCGGGAGTTGAATACGGTAAAGACAAACAGCAGGATATTGCCATGCGCGTAATCGCCGACCACATTCGTACGATTGCTTTCTCCATCACAGACGGACAATTGCCATCGAATGCCAAAGCCGGATACGTTATCCGTCGCATCCTGCGTCGTGCCGTACGTTACGGTTATACCTTCCTGGGACAGAAACAGGCATTTATGTATAAGTTGCTTCCTGTATTGATTGATAACATGGGAGAAGCTTATCCTGAGCTGGTTGCACAAAAGACACTGATTGAAAAAGTAATCAAGGAAGAAGAAGAATCATTCCTCCGCACTTTGGAAACTGGTATCCGTCTATTGGACAAGACAATGGAAGATACCAAAGCCAATGGAAAAACTGAAATCAGCGGTAAAGATGCTTTTACTTTATATGATACATTCGGTTTCCCGCTCGACTTGACAGAGCTGATTCTCCGTGAAAACGGAATGACTGTCAACATTGAAGAGTTCAATGAAGAAATGCAGCAACAGAAACAGCGTGCACGTAATGCCGCCGCCATCGAAACAGGTGACTGGATTGTACTGAAAGAAGGGACTACTGAATTCGTTGGTTACGATTACACTGAATACGAGGCTTCTATCCTTCGTTACCGTCAGATCAAACAAAAGAACCAGACATTGTATCAGATTGTACTCGACTATACTCCGTTCTATGCAGAAAGTGGTGGTCAGGTAGGTGATACAGGTGTATTGGTGAGCGAGTTCGAGACGATTGAAGTGGTCGACACAAAGAAAGAGAATAATCTTCCGATACATATTACCAAAAAGCTACCCGAACATCCGGAAGCTCCGATGATGGCTTGTGTAGATACCGACAAACGTGCTGCCTGCGCAGCCAATCACTCGGCGACCCACTTGCTGGATGCTGCTTTACGTGAAGTATTGGGTGAACACATCGAACAGAAAGGTTCATTGGTTACACCGGATTCATTACGTTTCGACTTCTCTCACTTCCAGAAAGTGACCGATGAAGAAATCCGTAAAGTTGAACATATCGTCAATGCAAGAATCCGCGCTAATATCCCATTGAAAGAATATCGCAATATTCCTATCGAGGAAGCTAAAGAGTTGGGAGCTATCGCTCTCTTTGGTGAAAAGTATGGCGACAGAGTTCGTGTGATCCAGTTCGGCACTTCTATCGAGTTCTGCGGTGGTACACACGTAGCTGCAACCGGAAATATCGGTATGGTAAAAATCATCTCCGAAAGTTCTGTTGCTGCCGGCGTTCGCCGTATTGAAGCTTATACCGGAGCACGCGTGGAAGAAATGCTGGATACAATACAAGATACACTTAGCGACTTGAAGGCTCTCTTCAACAATGCTCCTGACTTGGGTATTGCAATCCGCAAATATCTGGATGAAAATGCAGGATTGAAGAAGCAGGTGGAAGACTTCATGAAAGAAAAAGAAGCAGCGCTGAAGGAAAGACTGTTGAAGAATATACAAGAAATTCACGGCATCAAAGTGGTTAAGTTCTGTGCTCCGCTACCGGCAGAAGTAGTGAAGAATATCGCTTTCCAACTTCGTGGTGAGATTACAGAAAACTTGTTCTTCGTTGCCGGAAATATAGATAACGGAAAACCGATGCTGACAGTCATGCTTAGCGACAATCTGGTTGCGAGTGGTCTGAAAGCTGGCAATTTAGTGAAAGAAGCTGCCAAACTGATTCAAGGCGGTGGCGGTGGTCAGCCTCACTTTGCAACCGCAGGAGGTAAAAACACTGACGGACTACCGGCAGCTGTTGAAAAAGTACTGGAGCTAGCAGGAATCTAAAAGTAAATGAAAAGGAGTCTAATAAAAAGATAATAGGCTCGTTTTACATAAAGATTTAAAATTAGGCGCAGATTACGCGAATTACACGGATTTTTTATTCTTAAAACCGTGTAATCTACGAAATCCGCGCCTAAATATTACACTAATCGAGGCACCGATAAGCACTGTCCGGCACCGAGGAATATCGACCGGATGTAGAAGTCTATTTGTCTCTCTTAAAAAATATTAAGCCTATAATTTAGGCTTGTCACAGTTTTTTTCTACCTTTGTGACCAGATTAATTATTTTTCTTATCCTTCAAATAAATAAAATAAGTAATCACTAATACCTAAAGAATGATGAGAACACCTGCTTATCTATGCCTGCTGTTAACCTGCATGCTCATTTCTTGTACCCCTACGCAAGAAAAACACGAAATAGATTACACATCTTATGTAAATCCATTTATCGGAACAGACTTCACTGGAAACACTTATCCTGGTGCCCAAGCTCCTTTCGGCATGGTGCAACTTAGCCCGGATAATGGACTCCCCGGATGGGACCGTATCTCTGGTTATTTCTATCCGGATAGTACGATTGCCGGTTTCAGCCACACGCATCTCTCCGGCACTGGAGCGGGAGATTTGTATGACATCTCTTTCATGCCTGTCACTCTTCCCTACAAAGAAGCGGAAGCACCGCTTGGCATCCATTCTAAATTCTCCCACAAGGATGAAAGTGCTCATGCCGGTTATTATCAAGTACGCCTGACTGATTATAACATCAACGTCGAACTGACTGCCACCGAGCGTTGTGGTATCCAACGTTATACGTTTCCGGAAGCCCAATCTGCTATCTTCTTAAATCTGAAGAAAGCCATGAACTGGGATTTTACCAACGATTCTCATATCGAAGTCGTAGACTCCGTCACCATTCAAGGTTACCGTTTCTCCGACGGCTGGGCACGCGATCAACACATCTATTTCCGCACCCGATTCTCCAAGCCTTTTGAGAAAATAGAACTGGACACAACTGCCATCACCAAAGACAATAAACGTATCGGCACCGCTGTTATCGCCCGCTTCGATTTCAATACCCAAAAGGATGAACAGATATTAGTAAACACTGCCATTTCCGGTGTCAGTATGGAAGGAGCAGCCAAAAACCTGCAAGCTGAAGTCCCCGAAAATGACTTCGACAAATACTTGGCGGAAACAAAAGCAAACTGGAACCGCCAGCTCGGAAAGATTGAAATAAAAGGTGATAATGAGAACGATAAAGTGAACTTCTACACCGCTCTCTATCACTCAATGATTGCTCCAACTATTTACAGTGATGTAGACGGAGCTTACTACGGTCCCGATAAGAAAGTACACCAGACCGACGGCTGGGTTAATTATAGCACCTTCTCCCTATGGGATACATACCGTGCCGCCCACCCGCTCTTTACTTATACCGAACCCGAGCGTGTCAACGACATGGTGAAATCCTTCATCGCCTTCTACGAACAGAATGGCCGTCTGCCAGTGTGGAACTTCTACGGAAGTGAAACAGACATGATGATCGGTTATCATGCTGTTCCTGTTATTGTAGACGCCTATCTGAAAGGAATCGGCGACTTCGACGCAAAGAAAGCCTTGGATGCTTGCATAGCAACGGCTAATCTGGATAATTACCGCGGCATCGGACTCTACAAAGAATTAGGATACATACCTTACAACGTAACAGACCACTACAACGCAGAAAACTGGTCGTTATCCAAAACACTGGAATACGCTTTCGATGACTATTGCATTGCCGAAATGGCGAAGAAGATGGGCAAACAAGACATTGCGGACGAATTTTACAAACGTTCTCAAAACTACAAGAATGTATATAACCCCGCTACTTCTTTCATGCAGCCACGTGACGACAAAGGCACCTTTATCAAGGACTTCAAAGCCGATGACTATACGCCACACATCTGCGAAAGCAACGGATGGCAATACTTTTGGTCTGTACAGCATGACATTAACGGACTGATCGACCTTGGAGGAGGTAAAAACCGATTTGCCGAAAAACTGGACAGTATGTTCACCTATCATCCGGCAGCAGATGACGAACTACCTATCTTCAGCACGGGCATGATAGGACAATATGCGCATGGCAATGAACCGAGCCATCATGTTATTTATCTGTTCAATGCTATAGGACGAACCAGCCGGTCTTTGTGGCAACGAAGATTGCGGACAGATGTCAGCATGGTATGTATTCAGTGCGATGGGATTCTACCCCGTCAATCCCGTCAGTGGAAAATACGAGATAGGTACTCCCCTATTCCCGGAAATGCAATTACATCTGGCGAATGGAAAGACTTTCACCGTACTGGCCCCCAAAGTGAACAAAGAAAATATCTATATCCAATCCATCAAAATAGATGGAAAACCGTATGACAAAACGTATCTTACTCACGAGCAAATCATGAGTGGAGCAACTGTCGAATTCGAAATGAGTAACACCCCTAAAGCAATTGGAGTCATATTCGAAGATAAAAACCCATAAACGAAACATGAACTTAGTCCATCGAGAGAATGAATGAAAACTTTGATGTAACCTATAAAGCACTATTTCGCCGGTACTATCCCAGCCTGATTTTCTATGCAACCCGTCTGGTGGGAGAAGAAGAAGCAGAGGATGTAGTGCAGGACGTATTTGTAGAATTATGGAAGCGAAAAGACCACATAGAGATAGGCGACCAAATCCAGGCCTTTCTCTATCGTGCCGTTTACACCCGTGCCCTTAACGTCTTGAAACACCGCAGTGTGGAAGAAGGTTATTGTGTTGCCATGGAAGAAATCAACCAAAGACGCGCAGAATTCTATCAACCGGACAACAACGAAGTAATTCGGAGGATCGAAGATAAGGAACTCCGCAAAGAAATTCATGATGCAATTAATGAGCTCCCTGACAAATGCAAAGAGGTTTTCAAACTTAGCTATCTGCATGATATGAAAAACAAGGAAATAGCCGATATTCTCGGAGTTTCACTCCGCACGGTGGAAGCCCATATGTATAAGGCTTTAAAATACTTGCGTGGCCGACTTGATCCTCTTTGGACGATTCTTTTCTTATTTTTATGGCGATTATAATAAGTGTTTTTGCGTTTTGAATTGTATTACTAATATGAAGGAAAAGAAAATGAGTAATCTGAGTGAAGAAATAATAAACAGATATCTGACAGGACAGTGTTCTGAAGAAGAGCTTATCGAGGTCAATGCCTGGATGAAGGAATCGGAAGAAAATGCCCGCCAGCTCTTTCGTATGGAAGAAATTTATCATTTGGGTAAATTCGACCAGTACACTGATGAACAACGGATACTTCGTGCGGAAAAACAACTCTATAAAAAGCTGGACGAAGAGAAAGGTAAACAGAGCAAAATACTAAGCATGCATCGCTGGATGAAATATGCCGCAGTGATTGCTGTGATGTTGGTCATGGGTGGTGGAGTCGGATATTGGTTCTATCAAAACGGAAACAATCAACAAATGATGGTTGCAGTAGCCAGCGAAGGCATTGTTAAGGAGGTAGTCTTACCGGATGGTAGCAAGGTTTGGCTGAACAATGCAGCAACCTTGAAATATCCACGTGAGTTCTCCGAAAAGGAACGCAATGTCTACCTGGAAGGAGAAGCTTATTTTGAGGTCACCAAAAACCGCCATAAGCCATTCACCGTTCAAAGTGATGCAATACGCGTACGCGTATTGGGAACTACGTTCAATTTAAAATCCGATAAACGTTGCCGAATAGCAGAGGCGACACTTATTGAAGGTGAGATTGAAGTAAAAGGCAATAAGGAAGAGGGGCAGATTATCCTCACTCCGGGACAACGTGCGGAACTGAACAAAAATAATGGACGATTGACCGTGAAACAAGTGGATGCCAAATTGGATGCTGTTTGGCACGATAATCTGATTCCATTCCAAAAAGCAGATATCTTCACCATCACCAAAGCGCTGGAGCGTTTCTATGATGTGAAAATCATTCTATCTCCTGACATTCAGACGGGTAAAACTTACTCCGGTGTACTGAAAAGGAAATCGAATATCGAGTCAGTGTTGAAATCATTGCAAAACTCTATACCTATTGATTATAAAATTGTCGGAAACAATATCTTCATTTCTCCCAAATAAGAAGTAAAAGATGAACCGGCTAAAACTTAAAAGCTATTAATACCATGAAATTAAAAACATTCCTAATAGTAGGATGTTTAGGAGGTTTATTCACACTTAGCTCCTGTACAGCCCCCACTAATGTAAAAGACTATAGTGCTTACGTCAACCCTTTCATCGGTACCGGTGGACATGGTCATACCTTCCCCGGAGCGGTAGTTCCCCACGGGATGATTCAGCCCAGTCCGGACACCCGGATCGATGGTTGGGATGCTTGTTCCGGTTATTATTATGCCGACTCTACCATCAATGGCTTCTCACACACCCACGTCAGCGGTACAGGTTGTTGCGACTATGGAGATGTCTTGCTCATGCCAACCGTAGGTAAACAACAATATCGAACAACCGATCCCCAAAGCCAGCGACTGGCATACGCTTCCTCTTTCTCGCACAAGAATGAGATTGCAGAACCAGGATATTATTCTGTCTTTCTTGATACTTACCAGGTGAAAGCTGAAATTTCATCCACCAAACGAGGAGCAATCCATCGCTATACTTTTCCCGAAAACGCCGAATCCGGATTTATCATCGACCTGGATTACAGCCTGCAACGACAGACTAACTCCGAGATGGAAATAGAAGTAATAAGCGATACGGAAATCTGTGGACACAAGAAAACAACTTATTGGGCTTTCGACCAATATATCAACTTCTACGCTAAATTTTCCAAACCATTCTCTTATACGCTCGTTACGGATTCTATCACCATGGACAATGGCAAACGGCTTCCTGTCTGCAAAGCATTATTGCATTTCAACACCAGTAAAGACGAGCAGGTTCTTGTTAAAGTAGGTGTGTCCGCTGTCGATATTGCCGGTGCACGGAAGAACGTTGAATCAGAAATTCCCGGATGGGATTTCGAGAAAGTACGTAAAGACGCACGTACGGCATGGAATGAATATCTTTCCAAAATTGATATTACAACTTCCGATAAAGAAGATAAAGCCATCTTCTACACGGCCCTCTATCATACGGGAATCAGTCCAAATCTGTTCACTGATGTAGACGGACGTTATTTAGGAATGGATCTTGAAGTGCATCAAGGAGACACCCTTAATCCGATATACACTGTATTTTCTTTATGGGATACTTTCCGTGCGCTACATCCGCTAATGACTATCATTGATCCTGATCTGAATAATCACTTTATCAATTCGTTAATTAAGAAGCATCAGGAAGGTGGGATATACCCCATGTGGGACTTGGCTTCCAATTACACCGGCACTATGATTGGCTATCATGCTGTTCCGGTCATCGTGGATGCCTACATGAAAGGGTATCGCAATTTTGATGTCAAAGAGGCTTATAAAGCCTGCCTGCGTGCCGCCGAATATGACACTACCGGCATCAAATGTCCGGATTTGGTATTGCCTCATCTCATGCCTAAAGCAAAATATTATAAGAATGCCATCGGATATATCCCTTGTGACCGCGAAAACGAATCAGTGGCCAAAGCTCTGGAATATGCGTATGATGACTGGTGTATCTCTATCTTTGCAGAAGCAATGAGTGATTTTGAATCCAAAGCAAAGTATGAACGCTTTGCCAAGGCGTACGAATTTTATTTCGACAAATCAATCCGCTTCATGCGTGGACTGGACTCAAAAGGTGAATGGCGTACTCCATTCAATCCGCGTGCATCTACTCACCGCAGCGATGATTATTGTGAAGGAACAGCTTGGCAATGGACTTGGTTTGTGCCGCATGATGTAGAAGGATTAGTCAATCTGATGGGTGGAGAAGATGCTTTTGTACAGAAACTTGATTCCTTATTCTCGGCCGATTCATCACTTGAAGGTGAGACAACCTCATCAGATATCAGCGGACTTATCGGGCAATATGCACATGGAAACGAACCAAGTCACCATGTGATCCATCTATATAACTACGTTAACCATCCTTGGAGAACTCAAGAGTTGGTGGATAGCGTTTACCGAAGTCAGTATACCAACAGTATAGACGGTCTTTCGGGTAATGAGGACTGCGGTCAGATGTCTGCCTGGTATATACTCAACTCTATGGGATTCTATCAAGTATGTCCCGGCAAGCCGGTATATTCCATCGGACGTCCTGCCTTCGACAAAGCAGTTATCAATCTGCCTGAAGGAAAGACTTTCAGTATTGTAGTAAAGAATAATGGGAAAAAGAATAAATACATTGAAAGTGTATTGCTGAACGGTAAAGCTCTAAACATTCCATTCTTTAACCATCAGGATATTGCGAATGGAGGAACGATGGAAATCAAGATGACCGATCATCCTACGAAATGGGGAGTCCTCTCTCCAGCTCTCTCCTCCAAAGAAGAGGAATGAGTTGGTACTAGCTGTTCAAATTGAATAAAAAAAACAAAACCTTGAAAAATAAATTGGCTCAATCGATTTCTGATTCGATTGAGCCATAAATAATAAATAAGACCATGAAAAAGTATCTCCTATTAGTATGCGCATTAAGTTGTATCGTCTTTGCAAAAGCCAAAGACTGGACGCAGTATGTCAATCCGCTTATGGGTTCTCAATCTAGTTTCGAGTTATCAACAGGTAATACTTATCCGGCCATTGCCCGTCCGTGGGGGATGAATTTCTGGACTCCACAAACAGGAAAGATGGGAGACGGATGGCAATACACTTATACGGCTAATAAGATTCGTGGATTTAAACAAACACATCAACCCAGTCCGTGGATTAATGATTACGGACAATTCTCTATTATGCCTGTAGTAGGCAAACCGGAATTCAATGAAGAGAAGCGTGCCAGTTGGTTTGCCCACAAAGGAGAAACTGCCACTCCTTATTATTATAAAGTATATCTTGCAGAGCATGATGTAGTGACAGAAATGGCTCCAACCGAGCGTGCAGTTCTTTTCCGTTTCACTTTTCCGGAAAACGATCATTCGTATGTTGTAGTGGACGCCTTTGATAAGGGATCGTATATTAAGGTTATTCCGGAAGAAAACAAGATTATCGGTTACACGACTCGCAACAGCGGTGGAGTTCCCGAAAACTTTAAAAATTACTTTATTATTGAATTCGACAAGCCTTTCACATATAAAGCTACGGTAGTCAATGGCAATCTGCAGGAAAATGTTACCGAACAGACAACAGATCATGCCGAAGCCATTATTGGTTTCCAAACACATAAGGGCGAACAAGTACATGCAAGAATTGCTTCTTCTTTCATCAGTTTTGAACAGGCAGCTTTGAATATGAAAGAGTTGGGCAAAGATAATATCGAACAGCTAGCCCAAAAAGGAAAAGAAGCGTGGAACCAAGTATTAGGCAAAATAGAAGTAGAAGGAGGCAATCTCGACCAATATCGCACATTCTATTCTTGTTTATATCGTTCATTGCTCTTCCCACGCAAATTCTACGAACTGGATGCTGCCGGACAACCTGTTCATTACAGTCCTTATAATGGGCAAGTATTACCGGGGTATATGTATACCGACACAGGCTTTTGGGATACTTTCCGTTGCCTATTCCCGTTATTGAACCTAATGTACCCGTCAGTCAACAAGGAAATGCAGGAAGGTCTGATCAATACATATAAAGAGAGCGGTTTCTTGCCGGAATGGGCAAGTCCGGGGCACAGAGGCTGTATGGTTGGTAACAACTCTGCTTCTGTCTTAGTGGATGCTTACATGAAAGGAGTGAAAGTGGACGATATAAAAACATTGTATGAAGGGCTGATTCACGGAACGGAGAATGTACATCCACAAGTATCATCAACAGGACGTCTGGGATATAAATATTACAATAAACTGGGCTACGTGCCTTATGATGTAAAAATCAATGAGAACGCCGCACGCACGTTGGAATATGCATACAATGACTGGTGTATCTACCAACTTGCAAAGGAACTTAAACGTCCGAAAAAAGAGATTAATCTTTTCGCAAAACGTGCCATGAACTACAAGAATCTTTTCGATAAGGAATCTAAGTTAATGCGTGGACGCAACGAAGATGGTACATTCCAATCTCCTTTCTCTCCGCTGAAATGGGGAGATGCTTTTACGGAAGGAAATAGCTGGCACTATACTTGGTCGGTATTCCACGATCCTCAAGGATTGATTGACTTGATGGGTGGAAAAGAGATGTTTATCACCATGATGGATTCTGTTTTTGCCGTACCTCCTATTTTTGATGATAGCTACTACGGCCAAGTGATTCATGAAATCCGTGAAATGACTGTGATGAATATGGGTAACTATGCACATGGCAATCAACCGATTCAGCACATGATTTATTTATATGACTATGCAGGACAACCTTGGAAAGCCCAATACTGGGTGCGCGAGATCATGCATAAGCTCTATACCGCTGAGGCGGATGGTTATTGCGGCGATGAGGATAACGGACAGACTTCCGCATGGTATGTATTCTCTGCCTTAGGCTTCTATACCGTATGTCCGGGTACCGACCAATATGTATTAGGTACCCCTTTGTTCAAATCCGTAAAACTCCATCTGGATAACGGAAAGCAGGTGTTGATCCAAGCGGACAAGGCTGATCGGGAGAACCGTTACATCAAGGGTATGAAAGTAAACGGCAAGACATATACCCGCAATTTCTTGACACACGAGCAGTTGCTAGGTGGTGCGAAAATTCAATACCAAATGAGCGATACCCCTAATAAACAGCGAGGTACTCAGGATAGTGATCGCCCCTATTCTTTCTCGTTGGAATAAGAAAACCATGATGCCCATTGTAAGCCTGTTACAATAGGCATTCTAAGCACCTTACGATGCCCATTGTAAAGACCTTACGATGGGCATTGTTGTTTCTTGTAGACTACCGCTTAAAATAATAGCGGGCGGGAATTGTTTTTTATTAGTGATTGATTACCTTTGTAGCGACTTATCCGTCTTTCTTAAATCCTTTTATTTG
>OHTC01000577.1_pt1 | contig 18350 bp, 10 predicted proteins | sample 1578801 | NCBI WGS metagenome assembly OHTC01 (sample SAMEA3879556, study PRJEB24766) | human gut metagenome | biome: human-associated habitat; feature: feces | place: USA | collected 1985/1987 | reverse complement strand
CTCCTTTCGTTCTGTAATATAGATAGGGGAAAAGGCGCCATCCTGCTGAATGGAAATCTGCTTTAGGCGCAGCAGTTCTAAAAGGGCCAGAAAGGCAGCAATGGTTTCACTCCGATTATGTCTGGCATGGATAAAGTCGGTAAAAGCCAGTTTCTGTTTTTTACTTTTCTTTTTTCTCAGAAGGTGGAGAACTTCTTCCATTTTGTCCTGGACATGGAACTCCTGCCGCGGAATAACAGCCGGGCGCTCGTCTGGAGCAGGAATCATCCTGATCAGGGTGCGAAGCAGATCGGCCATGGTGTAGGACTTGATCTTTCTTGTCCCTGTATCCAGCTTCATAGGTGCCCGAACAGCAAAAAGGCGGGATTCCGTAAGGCATTCCCTAAGGAGTCCAGCCCTTTTCTTGAACTTTTGGTAGAGAACAAGCATTTCTACGAGCATGTCCCGCGGATCGTTCTCTTCATCCTCTTCCGCATCATCCTTTGGCAGGAGCATACGGGATTTAATTTGAAGCAGCATCGCTGCAATGAGTAGAAACTCACTTGCCATATCAAGGTCATAGACCTGCATCTCATTGATGTATGAGATATACTGCTGCGTAATTGATACGATGGGGATATCGTAGATATCGACTTTATCTTTTTCAATGAGATGGACAAGCAGGTCCAGCGGTCCTTCAAAATCAGGCAGTTTGACGGTCAAGGCTTCCGACATAAAACGCAATCCCCCACAAGCTGTCCCCCGTAACGCAAGGCCGCTTCCCTTACGGCAGGAAAAAGGCAAAAGGCGTCAGCAGAAGATAGCTGACTTCACTGGCCAAACGAAGATAAAGCGTTGCAAGAGGACTGATGATGATTCCAATTATACCTGTAAAACACAGGACAATCAAGATAAGGTTCGAATAAGGCCCAACAAGATTGGCATAGCGATATTGCGCACTGGGCGATAAGAAATAGCTCAGGACCTTGAATCCATCCAAAGGTGGGAGAGGCACCAAATTGAAGAAGGCAAACCAAACATTGTATAAGCTTAGCCACTGCAGGAAAAATCCGTCCAGTGAAAGGGCCAGGAAACAGAGAAACAAATTGGCCAAGGGTCCAGCAAGGGCCACCTTCATCATGTCATGTCGGGGGTGCCGATAATATCTTGAGTCGACCATGACAGGTTTGGCCCAACCAAAACCGACAAGAAGCAGGACCAAGGTTCCGATGATATCCAAATGGGCCAAAGGATTCATCGTAAGGCGCCCCTGCGCACCTGGGGTTGGGTCACCCAAATGCGTGCTCATGGCACCATGGGCATATTCGTGAACCGTAAGGGCCATAAGCAGGGCCGGGATGCGGTAGATAATGGTTGCATCAAGGGAAAGCATAATGGTATTCCTTTCTGAAACAACATAAGGAAGCATGACGCGGAACTGTCCGCTGCCCTTCAGATAAAAAGCAAGGGTGCCGAATAGACCAGCACCCTTGATGCAGATTATTTTCGATGTTCTTTTAGACCATCCCGCAGATATTCATTGAGGATACGGACATAAGTTCCTTTCATTCCCAGGGATTCGGTCTCGAGGACGCCCGCGCTTTCAAACTTACGCAGGGCATTGACGATGACGCTGCGCGTAATACCGGCCTGGTCAGCAATCTTACTGGCTACCAGAAGGCCTTCATCCCCTGGCAGTGCCTTCAGGATTTCAGAGATGGCTTCCAGTTCGCTGTAGGACAGATTTGAAAAAGCAATCTGAACCATAGCCTTTTTACGGGAGGCTTCCTCGATGTGTACAGCCTTGTCATGGAGCAGCTGCATGCCGATGACAGTAGCTGCATATTCTGACAGGAGTAAATCGGAATCGATGAACTCCTTCTTGAACTTTCCAAGGATCAGTGTACCTAGACGGACCCCGTTTCCAAAGATAGGGACAACCGTTGTATATTTGCTTTCAAAAAGACATTTGGTATCATCACTGAAGGCACACATATTCTTGACAAGTCGATAGTTGGAAGAGGTCTCACGAATCTGTTCCAGCCACTTTACATAATTTTCAGGAAAACGGCCAACGTCAAGGACCTTTTTGATCATCAGTTCACATTCAAATCCATCAAGGATTGAATAGCCCAGCAGTTCACCTTCACTGGAAACAATGTAGATATTGGCCTTGATGACGTCCTTGAGGACTTCGGCCATCTTTTTGTAGCTGATGACTTCCGTGTTCTGCAGAAGCTTGTTGATCATTCTTGTTTTTTCTAATAATGCCAGCATGCTGTCTCCTCCCATTACGCTCTTGGATGATGTTTCTTATACACCGATGCAATTCGGTCCGCTGTGACATGCGTGTAAATCTGCGTTGTTGATAAACTTGCGTGTCCAAGCAGTTCTTGAACGGAGCGCAAATCCGCTCCGTGATCGAGTAGATGTGTGGCAAAAGTATGCCGAATCGTATGAGGGCTGACGTGTTTTTGAATGGACGCCATTTCCACATAACGGTCAAGGATACGTCTCACACTGCGTGCTGTAAGAGGCGTACCTCGATGATTGACAAAGATGAAGTCATGAGAAGGGACTTCATACTTTTCCATGAGTACGCGCCGAGCTCCTGTCAAGTAAGCGTTCATGGCCCTAATACAGGGATGACCTAAGGGAACGATCCGTTCCTTATGGCCCTTTCCCAAAAGTAGGGCATAGCGATTGGATAGGTCCAAACGGGTCAACGTCAGTCCCACAAGCTCCGACACGCGGCAGCCTGTTGAGTAGAGAAACTCCAGCAGTGCCCGATCCCGCTGACCTAGCTCCGTAGAAAGATCAGGCAGCTCCAAGAGATGATTCATCTCGAACTCCTCTAAAAAAACAGGCAGTTTTTTTTCGAGTTTTGGGGTCTTGACCTTGGTAAAGGGATTCTTGTCCGTAAGGCCTTCACGCATGAGATATCGATAAAAGGACCGCAGGGAAGAAATGCGTCGGGCAATAGTTCGTCTCGCCTTTTCCTCCCGATGAAGCTGGGCGAGATAAGAACGGATATCAAGAAGGGATACCTCAAGCCAAGTAGCTTTCCCCCGACCTGACAAAAACACGGAAAAAGCAATCAGGTCATCTTTGTAGTTCAGGATTGTATTGGGGGAATCATTGCGTTCTACACGCAAATAACGAAGAAAACGCTCAGCCATTGGGTCCAGTACATTATTCATGGCAAGCACCTCCCCCATTCATGAAATTGTAGGTAAAATCCTGATAATTCATACTAGCACATATAAGTTAATTGTGCAACAAATTTTTATAATTTTCCAAAATATCCAGTGCTCTCATCGCGATGGCGTGATTCTTCTCTTTTTTACCACGGATACGTGGACCGTCCCACGGGGCAATGAGTCCAAAATTAATATTCATGGGCTGGAAATGCTTGACTTCTGGATTGCTGATGTAATGAGACAGGGCACCAATGGCCGTTTCCCTGGGGAAAAGAAGCTTTGCCTTTCCAGAAAGGGTACGGGAAAGGTAGATGCCTGCAGCAAGGCCGGAGGCTGCCGATTCCACATACCCTTCCACACCTGTCATCTGACCGGCAAAATAAAGGTGAGGATGACTCCTCAGGCTGTAATCGGCATCGAGAAGAAGCGGTGAATTGAGGTAAGAATTTTTATGCATCACACCATAGCGGATAAATTCAGCCTCTTCAAGGCCGGGAATCATCCGGAAAACTCGTTTTTGCTCTGGCCAACGCAAATGCGTTTGAAAACCAACCATGTTAAAGAGGCTCCCTGCCCCATTATCCTGACGCAGCTGGACAACGGCATAGGGATCTTCCCCCGTTCGGGGATCGGGAAGCCCAACCGGTTTCAAGGGACCAAATCGCATGGTATCCTCGCCGCGAACGGCCATTTCTTCAATCGGCATGCAGCCTTCAAAGACCATCCCATGTTCAAAGTCCTTTACGTAGGCCACTTCGGCTGTGCGCAGAGCTTCCCAAAAACGCAGGTATTCCTCTTTGTTCAAAGGGCAGTTGTAATAGGCGGCCTCCCCTTTTCCATAACGGGATGCCTTATAGGCAATCTCCTCGTTGATGGATTCCAAGGTCACAATAGGCGCGGCTGCGTCAAAGAAATGGAAATAGTCCTGGGAAACAAGATTCTGGATTGCGCCAGATAAGGGTTCACTCGTAAGGGGGCCTGTTGCTACAATGACGTAATCTTCTTCTGGAAAGGAAAGATCGATTGTTTCCTCTTCAATGACTGTCACGAGCGGATGATTCCTGATGGCTTCCGTAACTCCTTGGGCAAAACCCATACGGTCGACAGCCAATGCCCCGCCAGCGGGGACGCGGTGTGCGTCCGCCTGAGCCATGATGAGGGAGTCCAACCGCCGCATTTCCTCCTTTAAAAGGCCGACGGCATTTTCAATGTTATCGGCCCGTAGGGAATTGCTGCAGACAAGCTCACTGTAATATGCCGTATGGTGAGCAGGATCTGATTTTTTGGGACGCATTTCGTGCAGCTTGACAGGGATTTTCCGCGATACAAGCTGCCATGTGGCCTCACTGCCTGCAAGGCCCGCACCAATCACATGAACAGTCATAGTTTCTTTCATTCCTTTCCAGTTTTTTTCACGGCGGTCTTTTTAGTGGAAGCGGTCTTCTTGGTAGACGCGGTCTTCATTACGGCAGTCTTTTTGGCCGTTGTTGTTTTTTTTGCAGTCGTTTTTTTCACTGTTTTTTCAGCGGTTCCTTCTGTTTTCGCAAGAGCGGCCTTGGCACCGACTTTCTTTAGTCCGCTCTTTTTGGCGCCGCTGTTTGGACACTCAGGATTGCTGCAGTGGTGCACGACCTTCCCGCCGCGCTGAACCGCTTCCAGCATGATATGACCGCAAAGGGGACATGTTTCGTTGATGGGCTTATCCCAGCTTGTAAAATGACATTCCGGATAATGGGAACAGCCATAAAAAGTCCGTCCTGTCTTGGTTTTTCTTACAATCAGATCATGACCGCAGAGCGGGCAGGCGACGCCAATTTTTTAATAAGGTTTCGTGTTGCGGCATTCCGGAAATCCAGGGCAGGCAAGGAACTTTCCATGACGCCCTGTTTTTACGACCATCATACGGCCGCACTTCTCACACTTTACATCACTTACAATGACTTCCTGAGGTTTTACAGGAATTTCACGGTCGGCAATTTCCAGTTCCTTTTCAAAGGGCCCATAGAACTCCTTGAGGACAGTTTCCTTTTTAGTCTTGTGCTCACTGATGGCATCCAATTCATTTTCCATATGAGCAGAAAAGGGCACATCAATCAGATTGGGGAAATATTGGGTCAAAAGTTCAATGGTCGTCATGCCCAATTCCGTCGGCATGACTTTTTTTGCCTCCTTGGCTACATAACCGCGGGAAAGGATGGTCTGGATGATGGTGGCATAAGTACTTGGCCGTCCAATTCCCTTTTCTTCCAGTTCCTTGACTAAGGTAGCTTCCGTGAAATAGGCAGGCGGTTCCGTAAAATGCTGAATGGCATCATCGACGGAAATGAGGGTAAGGGGCGTCCCCTCCTTAAGGTGTGGAACCTTCTTTGTCTTTTCCCCGGCAAGTTCCTTTTTATCCATCAAAGTCAGGAAACCATCAAAATTAACAACAGATCCGGAAGCGCGCAGTTCGTAGGGCCCGCCGTTAATGATGAGGGTTGTGACCTCACTGACGCTGGGTGCCATTTGGCAGGATACGGTCCGTTCCCAAATCAGGCGGTAAAGCCGCAGCTGATCCCGTTCAAGATAGGGCGCAACCTCATCGGGGGTACGCATGACCGAGGTCGGACGGATGGCTTCATGGGCCTCCTGGGCATTCTTACGGCTGCTGTATACGTTTGGCTTTTTCGGCAAGTAGGCATCGCCATAAACCTCGCCGATATAATTGCGAATTTCCGCAACGGCAACACTGGCCAGATGGACAGAGTCCGTACGCATATAGGTAATGAGGCCGACAGGAGTCCTTTTTTCAAGGGCAATGCCTTCATAAAGCTGCTGGGCCAGCATCATGGTCTTTTTCGTTGTAAAATTAAGCCGCTTGACCGCTTCCTGCTGAAGGGAACTGGTCGTAAAAGGAGCTATGGGGCGGCGGATCCTGTCCTTTACTGCCGAAGAAGCAACGGCATAGGACTGGTTCAGCAGTTCCTTGGTCACGGTCCGGGCTTCCTCTTCGTTATGGATGACAAGTTTTTTGCCCTCTTTTTTCGTCACCTCTGCCGTAAATTTATGACTTGGTTTATCTGCCGTAAGGGTTACGGAACTCGTCCAATATTCCTGCGGCTCAAAGGCATCAATTTCCTTTTGCCGGTCGCAGATGATCTTGACTGCTACAGACTGGACACGGCCTGCCGAAAGACCTTTGGCAATCTTGCGCCACAAAAGGGGCGACAGCTTATAGCCGACAATACGATCGAGGATGCGACGCGTCTGCTGTGCGTCGACCTTATCCATATCAATGGCAGCAGGATGCTTGATAGCTTCTTTGACCGCATGAGGTGTGATTTCATGAAAGGAAATCCGGCAGTTGCTTTCTGGATCGACGCCCAATAAATAGCCCAGATGCCAAGCAATGGCTTCCCCTTCGCGGTCAGGGTCCGTTGCAAGATATATCTTGTCCGCTTTTTTGGCAAGGGTCTTCAGTTCTTTGATGAGGTCACCTTTTCCACGGATGTTGATGTACTTAGGCTCAAAATCATGATCCACGTCCACACCGAACTGGCTTTTGGGAAGATCACGCAAGTGACCCATGGAGGCCTTGACAGTATAGTTTTTTCCCAAGAAACGACCGATAGTTTTTGATTTTGTTGGTGATTCTACAATGACAAGATTAGCCATAAAACATCTGACTCCTTTTTAGCGAACTAAATATCGATTGCCCGCGCTTTTACGGACCATGCCGGCAACTTCCATACGCAGGAGAAGCATGCTGACAAAAGAAAGCGGCCAGGGAAAATGGGCCATGATTTCTTCCATCTGTTTGCCATTTCCTCCCTTGATAAAATCATAAAGGGCTTCTGCTTTTTTCCGGTCGGGAACGGGAAATGTTTCAAATAAAGAAAGTTCTACTGCGTGGGCCCCCTTGGGAACGTCCTCGGGAAAATAGACGTCCAAAAGATCCTGCGGATCATCAACAAGATGGGCACCTTCCTTGATAAGGGCGTGGGTTCCTTTGCTTGTGAATGATTCAATGGGGCCCGGTACAGCATAGACATCACGGCCTTCATCCGCCGCTAAGTGAGCCGTAATCATAGCCCCGCTTTTTAGTGCAGCCTCGACGACAAGCACTCCGGAAGAAAGCCCGACGATAATGCGGTTGCGCATGGGAAACTGATAGGCCATGGGCGGAGTAAAAGGGGAAAATTCAGAGATGACAGCACCCGTTTCGGAAATACGTTGAAAAAGACCTTTGTGTCGAACTGGATAGGGGCGCGCCAGGCCGGAGCCCAAAACGGAGATTGTCTTTCCTCCGCCAAGGAGGGCCCCCTCATGGGCTGCTGCATCAATGCCATAGGCCCCGCCACTTACGATGGCAATCTTCTCCGACGCAAGGACGCGGGAAAAACGTTCTGCAATGGATAGACCGTATCCGGTAGCTTTGCGTGACCCAACAACTGCAAGATAAGCCGTCAGATTCGGCAGCTTACCCTTGACGTACAGGACCCAAGGCGGATCCGCAATCTCCCTAAGTGAAGCTGGATACCCACTTTCCTGGATGCCAAGAAGTGAAATATGGGCGATTTCACAGTAATCGGCTATTTTTTGAGGAAGGCCAGGATCATACCACTTTCGGTAGTGCTGGGCTCCTTTTTCTGTGAGTATGCCTGACGCTTTCACCTGTTCGAAAGAAGCCTCAAAGGCTTCCTTTGCCGACCCAAAATAGGCTGCAAGTCGAGGCCCCAAAAGAGCGGCGCGGGAACCCAAAAGATGGGCCAGGGCTGCCATATAATAGACTTCCACGATGGATTCAACTCCTACTGCAAATAGACTGCAAATTCTGTCTTACAATGCTATGAAGATACCACGAATGAATAAGAATGTCCAATCTAAATTGAAAATTTTTTGCAAAATATGGAGGGATATACCAGGGGATAATGCCGGTTCATCCAGCTTTTTTCATCTTTCAGCGCCGATTTTCACCCTTTTGGGAAAAATCCCATCGACGGAGCAGGGAAGATGAGGTATAGTATAGAAGTCAAAATTTTTGAGGGATGGGTTCCCATCCCAGAAAGGAGCTTGCTATGGCCTCTTCGCTTAATGAAACCCCAGCGGCTGAACGCGTCCACATTGGACTTTTTGGCTGCCGCAATGCAGGGAAATCTTCCCTGATCAACGCCCTAACAGGACAGGACCTCTCCATTGTATCCGACTTCAAGGGCACGACGACGGACCCCGTCTCCAAGGCCATGGAAATCCTTCCTCTTGGCCCCGTACTGATTACAGATACACCTGGCCTTGATGATGAAGGGGCTCTAGGTGAAAAACGCGTCAAAAAAGCACGCTTTGTCCTGCGCAGCACAGATATTGCCCTCCTTGTTGTCGATGCGGCCCTTGGCCTGTCAGAAGCTGATCAGCGTCTTCTTAAGGAATTCAAGGAACGAAAGGTTCCCTACCTGCTCATTGTCAACAAAATCGATATATACAGCGCTCCCCTCCTACCTCAGGCAGAAAAGGACCATCTTCTTTTTGTCAGTGCCCAGACCCATGAAGGCATTACGGAGCTTAAGGAACGCCTTTCCCGGATGAATCCCACTGCAAAAGCGCAGCGCCCTCTGTTGGGAGATCTTTTGGCGCCCGGCGATCTGGTTGTTCTTGTCGTTCCTATTGACGAGTCAGCACCAAAAGCGCGGCTGATCCTGCCTCAGCAGCAGACCATCCGGGAAATCCTCGATTTCCATGGAAGGGCCATTGTTGTACAACCTGACGAACTGCCTTCCACCGTCAAGGCCTTTCATGACAGTATTCGCCTTGTCATTACGGACTCTCAAGCGTTTTCTACCGTGAAGGACATGGTGCCGGAAGATGTACCGCTTACCAGTTTTTCCATTCTCTTTGCCCGCTATAAAGGAGAACTGGAAGCCTTTATTGAAGGTGCCAATGAACTAAAACGTCTGAAAGAGGGCGACCGTGTCCTGATTTCCGAAGGCTGCACCCATCACCGTCAGTGCAACGATATCGGTACAGTGAAGATGCCTGACTGGATCCGCCGCTTTTCCAGAAAAACACCGGAATTTTCCTTTACAAGCGGCAAGGGCTTTCCCGATGACCTTTCTTCCTTTTCACTGATTGTCCACTGCGGAGCCTGCATGCTGAACCCACAGGAAGTTTCCTATCGGCAGCAACTTGCAAAAACCGAGAACATTCCCATGACCAATTATGGGATTGCCATTGCTTATATGAACGGCATCTTAAGGCGCGTTCTTTCCCCCTTTCCGGAACTTGTGAAAAAAGTCAAATAAAACATGGACCCACTCTGTATGTCATCACAGGATGGGTCCTTTTTCTTTACCCCTTTTCTTTTACTGCCCGGGCATCGAGACGGTTCATGCGGAACCTTTCGACGATATCCATGAAGCCTTTTTCATGAAGCGGGTTCTTTATAAACCCAAAAAGATGGGACCCATCTTCCGGGCAGTCTGTCGCACCAAAGTGAGAGATGGACCAGTCTGCGGCCTTTATCAGTTCCCGCGCCATGAGATGTTCCAAATCATCCTGGGTCCTTACGGGAAGGGCAGCAAGAACCTTGGCTTCATTACGAAAATAATCAATATGCCAATGCATTCCCTTGCGCTTCCGTTTATGCCGTTCCAGCCGTTTCATGAGATTTTTTTTTGCAGATCCGACATAGACATAAAAGCCCTTGGGAAAATGTACTTTCCCTAAACTGCCTACGGCAATATCTCGATTTTCGGCAAGTTCCAGAACCACAAAGTAGTCCCCGGCGTCCTGATTTTCCTCTGCAAGGAGCGTCTCTGGGTACATAAGAAGTTTTCCTGGTTCAGGATAAGTAAAGGTCTTATCCCAGGAAAGGGAAAAGGCCTTCCAATCAAGGCGGGGTGCGCAGCGCCGAAAGGCTTCCGCAAAAGCAGGATCTGTATGGTAATCAGGAAGGAACCATTCAGCCCGGTTCCAGTGGGCGAGGATGAGAAGTCCCGTCCTGATTCCCTCATCATGCATGGCGGCAAGTTCCTCGATATGCTTGCGGCCCCTTTCGGTGACCGCGTCCGGGAACATGGCACCCTTACGACCAAAAAGGGTGCATGATTTGACTTCTACATAAAATGGCTGCCCCTCCTGCTCAAGAAGCAGGTCGAAGCGGCTGTCCCCCACTGTGACTTCCCGCTTTACGACACGGCAGGACTCCCAGCCAGGGATCAAATGGTTCCGGATAAGGTACTCTGCCACATCATTGTTATACTGTGTATCAAGCAGAATCGGGACACCGTCACGCTCAATCCCGACAACATCATAGGGCGTTTTACGCGCTGGATCCTTGGCTTTTCGAAGGTAAAGCCGCGTCCCCTCATAAAGGAGCTCCCACATGCGACCCGGGTTGGGCATATGACAAGTAACAACAGCATCCCCCATGACCGCCTTTGTCACAAAGCGATTGGGCCTGCTGACAAAGGCCGCTGGAATCAGCACTTGATGATCATGCATCATCGTTTGTTCCTCCTTAGGAAAAAGGACTGCCGCCCTATGGGTGAGCAGTCCTTTTCAGATTTTTCTTCCTAGGCCTTGAAAATCTTCTCAAAGACATCCTTATTTTCTTCAATGGCTTCCTTGCTGCCTACAACGCATCGATATCCATCAGAAAGAACGTCCCGCACAACAGGCGCCAAAGCCCTGATATCTTCTACCGAGCAGTCAATGACTTCATCGCGGTAGGTCTGGGCAAGGTCCTTGGGCAGGCCGCGCAGATAGGTCGTAATGGCTTTTTCAAGCCGCATAGCATTTGTCAGCGGCGTATCAAGCAGACTGATGGTCCCGATGACATACTTGGTCATTTCCCGTTCTGAGGCTTCAAAATGTTCCAGATACTCAGGCAGTCCTTCATAGGTGCTGAGCGTCTTCATGAGCTGTGGATCGCGGTAGCTGGACAGATAGAACAGCCCGTTCTGATCAAAGCGCGCCCCTGCCCCATAAGCACCTCCCTGAACACGGATCTTGGTCCAAAGATAGCTATAGCGAAGGATAGTTTCAAGGACCTTCATGGCGCCCGTATAGTCATGGCCATGGGCACGGAAATTGCCGCCGGCAAGAACATACTGGACCTTGCCGCTGGTCGTAATGCCCTCATTAAGGCCCGGTGCAGCAAACTCCGGCACTGGCTTTCCGGCAAAGGAAGAATGGGGCAGCTGATCGACAAAGGATTCCATCTTCTTTTCTGCCGTTTCCCTGTGGCTTTCGTCACAGCAAAGGCTCATAACAAGACGGTCCTTATTGAAGAAAGCGGACATCAAAGTCTTCAGGTTTTCAATGACGCGGTCCGCCTTTTCCTCAAAATGCGCGCACAGATCCTGGAGGAACTGGTAATAGGTCAGCTGATCATGCTCGCTGGAGCGGCCGGAATCGGAGAAATAACTAGAAAGACGGATGGTGGCAACGGTCATGCCTCGTGAGAAAAACAATGCATCCCAACCCGCCTTGACTTCTTCCACGATTTCCTTGAGGCGGGCCTTGTCCCCCACATGGCTGGTTAGTGCCAGGGCTTCAAGAAGCTCAAAGAGCCGGTCCTCATTATGTTCCAGAACTTTGGCCGTCACCTTGAAATAGTTCCTGAAGTCATTCATGTCCCGATAGGAGGTATAAGGCTGGATAGCAAAGGAAAGTCCTCCAATATATTGGTCTGTAAACGTGTTTAATTCTTCATAGGTGAATGTATCCGTATTGACCTTTCCGAGGACGTCAGAAAGCAAATATGCGCATGTGAGAAGGTCTTCCGGTACGCCTGTCATATCAAAACACCAATCATAATAGACGATTTGGTTCGTAAAGGCAGGGCGGTAAAGCAGGGTATAGCTCCCCTTTTCCGTGACTACAGGTGTTTCAAAGGAAACCGTCCGCTTGATATCATCCCGCTTTAATAAAGGAATTGTTTCCAGTGCTTCCGGTGAGTCTTCTGCCGCCTGACGGGCATGGAGTTCATCGGCAATGACCTTGATTTCATTGATTTCATCCTGTGAGAGGCCTTCTTTGATGGCCTGCATCTTTTTTCGGAAGAGGGCGCCGTCCTTTTCTTCCTTCCCCGGCTCCGGCTTCAGCGTCAGGAGCACTTTATGCGTGTTATCAAGAAGGAGCGTTTCAATGAGGGACTCATAATAATGCGTGCCGATTTTACCGCGCAGGAAATCCAAGGTTTCCGTAAATTTTAGGCACGTCGTAGGATCCCCACCATAAAGCCAGGTCTCCATGATCGAAAGTCCATAGATGAGTCCTTTTGGGTAGACATTGAAATCAGCTTCGCGCATCTTGAATTCTTCGCTGCTGAGTTCTGCTTCCATAAGTTCCTGCGGGATGCCCTTGCGGGAAAGCTCCTGGAGCGTGCTGTAAAGGACCTTGATGAAACGGTCTTTTTCACTTTCCTCACTGCCGCTAATGCGGATAGAAAGAACGGGCTGGAGCTGGGAGGCATTGAGGCTGCCTGATACATCGCTGCCGAGACCGGCCCGCAGGAGGGCAAGGCGCAAGGGGGCGTTATCGCCTTCAAAAAGGACCTTTGTAAGGACTTTAAGGGCCATGGTCTGTTTCTGGTCAAGGCTTGATCCCATAACAATGTTAAGGGAAAGATAGGTCTTGTGATCCACGTCCACCCCCTGGGCTTCCGGATAGTAGGCCGTCACTTCTTTTGTCCGGTCAAAGGGGGCCTGCAGGGGAATCTTGACGGAAAAATCCGGATCTTTATCAAAATGGCTCAGGTAAGCTTCATCCAAATAAGACAAATAGGCATCAATATCCATATTGCCATAAAGATAGATGAAACTATTCTGGGGACTGTAATAAGTCTTATGGAAATCAAGGAACATTTCCTGCGTCAAAGTAGGAATCTCCTCTGGATAACCGCCCGATTCAAAACGGTACGGCGTATCCGGGAAAAGGGCCTTGTTCACCTCATTTTCTTCTACGGCATCAGGGGAAGAATAGACCCCTTTCATTTCATTGTAGACGACGCCGTTATAGACAAGCTGGCCCGCTTCATCGAATTCATAGTGCCAGCCTTCTTGACGAAGCGTGAAGGGGTTTTTATAGGTATTGGGATAAAAGACAGCATCAAGATACACATCGACTAGATTCCTGAAATCCTTATCATTGCGGCTCGCTACAGGATAGACCGTTTTATCGGAATAGGTCATGGCGTTGAGAAACGTATTGAGGGACCCTTTCACAAGTTCGACAAAGGGTTCCTTGACCGGGTATTTGCGGGACCCGCAAAGTACGGAATGTTCCGTTATATGGGCCACACCGGTATCATCCCGACTGGGCGTCCGAAACCCAATGGTAAAGACTTTGTTGTCATCGTCGGAAGCCACATAAAAAAGACGGGCCCCACTTTTTTCATGGGTCATTTCATAGCCCATGGCCTTGATATCACAAAGATCGGTGATTCGATCCACGCGAAAGCCATGGACCTTATCATTCAGGGAAAACTGCATATTGGATAACCTCCATTCAGGGAACAAAATCAGCAAAGATGGATTCTGCATCTAAGAACTGTATCACCCTGCATTATAGTAGAAATTGATGAAAAAAGCCATAGCCACCCCTTCCGGCACAGAAAAAGGACCCACCCCCCAAGGAGGTGGATCCTCTGTTTAGACAGGAGCTGAACAACTTATTTGAAGTACTGTACACCGGACAGGAAGATTGGCTGGAACTTGTTGCCCGGAATGTTCTTCATGAGGCCATCGGTGTAGCGTTCGGAATGGCCCATCTTGCCGAGGACGCGGCCATCGGGGCTGGTAACAGACTCGACGGCATAGAAGGAACCGTTCGGGTTGTACGGGCTTTCCATGGTCGGATTGCCGGCAAGGTCAACATATTGGGTGCCAATCTGGCCATTGGCAACAAGGTGTTTGATTTCCTCCTCCGTCGCTACGAAACGGCCTTCCCCATGGGAAACGGCGATGGTATGGATATCACCAGGTTCGCAAAGGCTGAGCCACGGAGATTTGTTGGAAACCACTTTTGTGTCGACCATTCGGGAAATATGACGGCCAATGGTATTGAACGTCAGCGTCGGGGAATCATCCTTCAGCGGTACAATATGACCGTACGGCACAAGGCCGAGCTTGATCAGGGCTTGGAACCCGTTGCAGATTCCAAGGATCAGGCCATCACGGTTCGTCAAAAGATCTTCCACGGCTTCTGTAAGAGTTGGGTTGCGGAACATGGTGGCCATGAACTTACCAGAACCATCCGGTTCATCACCGGCAGAGAAGCCACCGGGAAGAGCCATGATCTGCGCCTGTTTCATTCGTTTGGCCATTTCTTCCACCGATTCCTTGATGGCGTCTGGCGTCAGGTTGCGGATTACGAAGATATCCGTCTTCGCTCCAGCGGCTTCAAAGGCGGCAGCCGTATCATATTCGCAGTTGATTCCTGGGAATACGGGAATGAAGACCGTCGGTTTGGCAACGTTATAGGGAGCGGTCAGCGGTAGATCATTGGTGTAAGCCGGCATGCGTACATCCTTCTTTTCTTTCCGCGGTGCCTTCATGGGGAAAATCTTATCCAGGGTCTTCGTATAGGCGGCTTCAATTTCAGCAAGACTGATTTCTGTATCGTTGACGACCACTTTGCCCTCATCGGTCAAGGTTCCCAGAACGAGAAGATCCGTCCCCGCAAAAACTTCTTCCGCATCTGCCCCATCTTCAAGTTCTACAAGGAAACCAGCAGGCTGCAGGGTGAAGAGACATTCCTCGTGAAGGAATGGCTTAACAAAGGAAAATCCGAGCTCGTTGCCAAGGCACATGGCAGAAATCGCGGCAGCGACACCGCCTTCCTTGACCACACCAGCCGTAATGACCCGCTTGGAAAGGATGCCCTTATGGAGGGAAGCAAGGAGTTTCTTTAAGGCGTCGTAATCAATGACTTCATGTTCATCACAGCTAGCAGGCAGGAATACCACGGTATGACCGGCTTTTTTGAATTCATTGGAAATCGTGTCCCGACCATCCATGACGCCTACGGCAAAACTGATGAGCGAAGGCGGAACTTCAAGATCCATAAAAGTACCACTCATGGAATCCTTTCCGCCAATGGCAGGAAGGCCCAGCTCGCAGCAAGCTTCGTAGGCTCCTAACAGTGCGCTGAGCGGTTGTCCCCAATGCTTGCTGTCATGGAGTTTTGGGAAATATTCCTGCATGGAAAGACGCAGCTTGCTAGGATCGGCGCCAAGGGCTGCTGCACGGCAGACAGATTCCACGACTGCGTACATACCGCCATGATAAGGACTCCAGCAAGCGACGTTTGGATTATAACCAGCGGCCATGACAGAGGCCGCCGTCGTTTTGCCGCCCAGTACTGGAATCCGGGCCGCCATCCCTTCGGATTGAGTCAGTTGACGCTTACCGCCAAAAGGCATGATGACAGTCCCACGTCCGATGGTCCCATCAAAACGTTCCCCCAGCCCTTCCTGACTGCAGACGTTCAAGCGGTCCAGGTTACGGAGCCAGCGATCCTTGATGGACGAAAGGCCCTGCACTTGTTCGGGGATTTCATTGAAAGGAGAAGGCGCCGTAATGGCTTCCACTTCAACGTCAGCCTTTTGGGAAATCCCATTCGTATCGAGGAAGGCACGCGAAAGATCGACGATTTTTTCCCCACGCCAGTACATGACAAGGCGTGGATCCTTGGACACCTCGGCAACAACCGTTGCTTCCAGGTTCTCTTCATCGGCTGCATCCATGAATGCCTTCAGGTCCTTGGCGGCAATGACAACAGCCATACGTTCCTGGGACTCACTGATGGCAAGTTCCGTACCATCAAGGCCTTCATATTTCTTGGGAACCTTATCCAGATTAATGACAAGCCCCGGAGCAAGTTCCCCAATCGCCACGGAAACGCCGCCTGCGCCAAAGTCGTTACAGCGCTTGATGAGACGGGTCACTTCAGGATTGCGGAAAAGACGCTGGATCTTACGTTCGTTGGGAGGATTGCCCTTCTGGACCTCTGCCCCGCATTCACTGAGGGATTTGGTCGTGTGTTCCTTGGACGCACCCGTTGCGCCGCCCATACCATCACGGCCCGTACGGCCGCCAAGAAGTACAACAAGGTCACCATCACTGGGTCGTTCACGGACGACGGCATCACGAGGTGCCGCGCCGATTACAGCGCCGACCTCCATCCGCTTGGCTACAAAACGGTTGTGATAATATTCTTCTACAAGACCTGTAGCAAGGCCAATCTGGTTGCCATAGGAACTATAGCCAGCAGCGGCGCCTTGGGTGATTTTACGCTGTGGCAATTTCCCAACAAGGGTCTTATCATAAGGCGTACGTGGGTCACCTGAGCCCGTGACACGCATGGCTTGATAGACATAGCTGCGGCCGCTCAATGGATCACGGATGGCACCGCCAAGACAGGTTGCCGCACCACCAAAAGGCTCAATCTCCGTGGGATGGTTATGGGTCTCGTTCTTGAACATGAGCAGCCAGTCCTGCTCCTCGCCGTTCACCTTGGCGGGAACGTGGATGGAGCAGGCGTTGATCTCCTCGCTCTCGTCGAGCTCGGGGAGAAGGCCGCGTTTCTTGAGCGTCTTGGTGCCGATGGTCGCGATGTCCATGAGCGTCTGGGGGCGCTTGGCGGCCTTTTCGAGGCCGTAGACCTCCTCGCGCGCGGCGAGGTAGCGGTCATACGCATCCTTGACGGCGGGATTCTCGATGCTGACCTCGTACAAATGCGTAGAGAACGTCGTGTGGCGGCAGTGATCGGACCAGTAGGTGTCGACGACGCGCACCTCGGTCACGGTGGGGTCGCGGTGCTCTTCGTCGCGGAAATAGGCCTGCAAGGTCTTGAGGTCGTCTAAGTCCATCGCAAGACTCATGGACGAAAGAAGCGCCGAGAGCGCCGATTCATCCATCCCGGTAAAGCCGCCAACCGACGCAACAGGCTTGGGCTCCGTCAGGTTTTCGGCAAGCGTCTCGGGCTTTGCAAGCGAGGCCTCGCGGCTCTCGACGGGGTTGATAACGTGGTGCTTGACGGCCTCGACGTCCTTTTCAGAGAGCGTGCCGTAGAGCGCGTAGACCTTCGCCGTGCGGATGCGCGGGCGCTCGCCCTGACTCAGGAGCTGGATGCACTGCGCCGCGCTGTCCGCGCGCTGGTCAAACTGGCCGGGCAGCGGCTCGACGGCAAACACGGCGGCAGCGCCGCTCGCGTCGATCTCCCCGCTCGTCAGGTCAAGCTGCGGCTCGGAGAAAACGGTGCTTGTGGCATAGGCAAAGAGGGCCTCGTCAATGCCCTCGACGTCGTAGCGGTTCCAAATGCGCACATTTTCAAGGCCCTTGAGGTCCAGAAACGAGCGGCAGTCGGAAAGAAGGCTCGCGCACTCGGGCGCAAGGCCGGGCTTTTTTTCAACACAGACGCGATAGACCATTTACTCTCTCTCCTTTTGCGCGGCCAGGGCTCGGCGGCCAATGTCGCTGCGGCAGTATTTGTTGGCAAAGTCGACCTCGCCGGAGAGGCGGTACGCCTCCTTCACGGCTTCCTCCAGCGTGGGGGCGACAGCGGTAACGCCGAGCACGCGGCCGCCCGCGGTCAGGAGCCTGTCTCCGTCTTTTTTCGCGCCCGCGACATAGGTGTGCGCAGCGGCCTCTTCGCTCATCGTGATGGGGAAGCTGCTCTCGTACTTCTTGGGGTACCCGTTCGAGGCGAGGACAACGCAGCAGGCGGAATCGGTCGAAAATTCGACGGGGACGTCCTTGAGCGTGCCGCTCGTCGTGGCCTGCATAACCGTGAGCAGATCGGATTTGAGAAGCGGCAGCACGACCTGCGTTTCGGGGTCGCCGAAGCGGCAGTTGTACTCCACGACCTTCGGGCCGTCCTTTGTGAGCATCAGGCCGAAGTACAGGCAGCCCTTGAAGGGGCGGCCCTCGGCCTTCATCGCGCGGATCGTGGGCAGGAAGATCGTTTCCATGCACTCCGCCGCGATCTCCTTGGTGTAGCAGGGATTCGGCGCGATCGTACCCATGCCGCCGGTGTTGGGACCCTTGTCGCCGTCCAGCGCGCACTTGTGGTCCATGGAGGAAACCATGGGAACGACCGTTTCGCCGTCGGTAAAGCTCAGAACGGAGACCTCGGGCCCCTCCATGAACTCCTCGATGACGACGCGCGCGCCGCTCTGACCGAAGGCCTTGT
>OHTC01000538.1_pt1 | contig 19018 bp, 14 predicted proteins | sample 1578801 | NCBI WGS metagenome assembly OHTC01 (sample SAMEA3879556, study PRJEB24766) | human gut metagenome | biome: human-associated habitat; feature: feces | place: USA | collected 1985/1987 | reverse complement strand
GATTAAAGAAGGAGGTAAATTTACTTATGGAAACAATTATTCAAATTCAACATCTCCAGAAACATTTTGGAAATCTTAAAGTATTAAATGATGTAGATTTCGATATTCATAAAGGAGAAGTGGTTACGATTATTGGGTCAAGTGGATCTGGTAAAAGTACAATGTTAAGATGTGTAAACCTATTAGAAAGAATGGATGGAGGCCATGTTCTATATCATGGTAAAGACATTCTGAGTGGTCAAATGGATGTCAATGAATATCGTTCTAAGGTTGGAATGGTGTTCCAAAGTTTTAACTTATTTAATAATTTGACTGTTTTAGAAAACTGCGTGTTAGGTCAGATTCGTGTTTTAAAAAAATCGAAAGAAGAAGCAAAGGCTACAGCTTTAAAATTCTTAGATGTAGTAGGAATGAAAGAATTCGCAAATAAGCCAAGCACTAAACTTTCTGGTGGACAAAAGCAACGTGTTGCGATTGCACGTGCCTTGTGTATGGATCCAGAAGTACTACTATTTGATGAACCAACAAGTGCATTAGATCCAGAAATGGTAAAAGGTGTATTAGAAGTAATCAAAGAATTAGCAAACCAAGGAATGACAATCGTGATTGTAACTCATGAAATGGGCTTTGCCCGCGAAGTCGGTACGCGCATACTGTTTATGGCGGAAGGCAAAATCCTCGAACAGAACGCGCCCGAAAAATTCTTCACCGACCCGCAACATCCCAGACTCAAAGAGTTCCTTGCAAAGGTTCTTTGATAATCGGTTTTGTGACAATCGGTCAAGTCAAAAACAAAATTTCAAATCGAATTCAACCCTTGCCGTCGTGCAGGGGTTGTTTTTTTGCCGTTTTTGAAACTTTTCTTTTTGCATTTAAGATTATATAAATTTAGTCGCTTTACATAATATTTTTGAGATGTTATTATTAATAAACAGGAGTATAAGGTGAAGTTTACGGATTTGAAAGAGCATTTGCGGGCGGCAGCCGTGGGTTCCGACGCCGGGGCGTTGTTGCCTTGTTATACCGTTTACGGCGACGACGCGTACCTCAAACAGTCCGCCGTGCGTATGTTTGCAAAACTCGTAAACCCCGATTATTCTTCATTCAACTTTTCCGTAATTCCTTTTGCGGACGGTGCGGAAAAAGTGGTGGAAACGCTGAACACTTTTCCCGTTTTCGACGTATTGCGCGTAGTTGCGGTGACGGACGTTTCCGACAAATATCCCGACGAAGCAGTGCTTGCGGCTTACCTCAAATCGCCCAACCCGTCTTCGGTGCTCGTGCTTGTATGCGAAGAGGGTGCGGAGAAGTCGTTGGGGTTCAAAGCGGAGAAGGTGGACTGCAACAAACTCGACGAAAAGTCGCTTGCGTCGGTGGTAGGGGAGTTGCTTGCCGAACCGCCCGCCCGAAAAATGGACGCCGCCGCGCTCAGAGAACTGTCTTCGCGCACGCTCGGCGATATGTCGAGGATTGCCTGCGAAATACAGAAACTGAAATCCTACTCCGACGACGTGATAACCAAAGACGACGTTGCGGTTATGACGGCGCCCGAACCCGATTTCCAGATATACGAACTTGCGGAAGCGGTTAGCAAAAAAGAAGCCGAAAAATCTTTGACCGTTCTCGACGCATTCTTCAAGGACGGCGTAAAGCCGATGACGGTTTTGAGCCTGCTTTATGCGCAGTACCGCAAAATGTTGCACGTTGAGTTGCAAAAGGGCGTTCCCGACGCCGAAATCGCCGCTTTGCTCGGCGTAAAGCCCGGGGCGTTGTACCATATCAGACGCGCGTCCGCAAACTATTCGCAGATGCGCCTCAAAAAGTGCGTGGACTATCTCCACGAATTGCAGTTTTCCGTTCTGACGGGAAAACGCAACGAAGCAAGCGCGTTGCACGAAGCCGTGCTCACGCTGCTCAATATCTGACGGATTTATGCAGAACGTAAACAGAAAAGGTTATCAAAGCGTGAGACCGCTCATTCCGCCGAAATGGTATTCGGCTGTCTGGGCTGTGCTCATAGTCTGCTCACTTTTGAGAAACATCGTGTCAATCGTCACCAACGTTCAGTTGGTGGTAAACGACGGCGCGGCGCAGATTTTGCTTACGCTGTTTGTCGAAGTCATTTTCAGCGGTGTGCTTCCTGCCGCGATTTGCTATTTCTGCGCGCTTATTTTCTATTATATCGTTGCGCGGAGAGTGCGCTCGTTCTGTCGCAGGGACGATTTCGTTTATCTCGCAATGGCGTTTACGGCTGCTGCGCGCGTGATTATGGGTATAGTGGAGAGCACCGCGCTCATCAATTCCGCGGTTCTGTCGTACACCTCGCTCGCGTTCAATTCGACGGTGCTTACGGCGGCGTACTTCGTAATGTTCTTTGCCGTAATCAAACCGCGCTATCTCAACGACAAAACCGCTTACGACTCTTTCAACGTGTTTGCCTCGGTGTACTTCTTTTTCCAAGGGCTCGGAACGATTATACCTTGTACGGTTTATCTTCTGGTTGCCACGGGTACGTCCGTCGGTGCGTCTTTTGTCGAAGCGCTGGAAATCTACACTAACACGACGCTGGTCGTGGACAAGCATATGGAAATCGCGTGCATAATCGCGCTGTGTCTGTATTTCCTGTGGTTGGTGGCTGCCGTTACGTTGTCGCTCATAATGCGGAAAAAAGCCAAAAACTTCGTTCCCGAACAGCCGCAAGCCCAGAACGACGGTACGCCTTTTGACGGCTCGCCCTTCGAGGAAACCGCAACCAAGCAAGAAAAACCGGTCGACAAGGTGTTCGACGAGTTCGACCTGTAATCCACTCAAAGGAGAAATACGATGTACGATTTTGTTGAGTATATCAGAACAATGGACCTATACGCGTTGATAGACGCAATAGTCCTCATTGCGGCAGTCGCGTTGCTCGTCGTGCTTTTCGCGTACAGACGAAACCTTCGCGTGCTCGTGATGTTGCTTTCGGTCGCGTTGCTCGAAGTTCTCGTTCTCGTACTTTCCGAACTCAGCGACCACGAAATTCTCACGGTTTCGAGGTACATTCTCCATTATGCGATGATAACTTTCATCGTCATCACCGCGGTTGTTTACCAGAGCGACCTCAAAGCCATATTCCAGAAGATAGCCAATCCCAAAGGATTGTCGGTGTTCAACGACAACCTTAACAGCGATGACGAACTGCGCGAAACCACGGCGGAAATTCTCAGTGCGTGCCAGAATATGGCAAAACAGGACGTCGGCGCGATTATAATCATCGACAGCAACAACAGCATCAACGACACCGTTCTCGACTCGGGCACTATGCTGAACGCAAAACTCAGCGCGTCTTTGCTTGAAAGCATTTTCAACACCAAAGCGCCTTTGCACGACGGAGCGGTTATCGTCCGCGGCGACAAGGTCGTTGCGGCGGGTTGTTTCTTGCCGCTCACTCAACGTAACATCAACAAGGAAATGGGCACCCGTCACCGTGCCGCTATCGGTATAACCGAGGACACAGACGTTCTGTCTATCGTCGTAAGCGAAGAAACGGGTATTATTTCCGTGGTCAAACGCGGCGAAATCAGACGTTATATGACAATGGACAAACTAAAAGACGAAATCGAGGAAGCCTTCGGCATTTCCGCAAGCGCGATTGCCAGAAGACAAGCCAAAGAAGATAAAAAACATCACGGGAGATTGTAAGCACATATGAAAACCGTCAAGCCTTTTGACATTTTGTTGCCCGCCGTCGCCGAACCCGAAAAGTTCGCGGTGGTGTCCTGCGACCAGTTCACTTCACAGCCCGACTACTGGCAGAAACTCGCTGACTTCGTGGGTGACGCGCCCAGCGCACTCAAACTCATTTTCCCCGAAGTCTATCTCGAAGACGGTGACGACGAAAAGCGTATCGAAGACATCAACGCCGCAATGTACGACTATCTCGAAAAGGGTGTGTTCAGAACATTGAAGGACAGTTTCGTACTGGTGCGCCGTCAGACGGCTTACGGATATACGCGTCTCGGACTTATTGCTCCCGTAGACCTCGAAGACTATTCGTACATTCACCCGACAAACGCCGTTATCCGCGCGACGGAAGGCGTTGTCGCCAACAGAATTCCCCCGCGTCTCAAAATCAGAAAGGACGCCCCCATCGAACTGCCGCACATCATGCTGCTCCTCGACGACAGGGACAAAACGGTTATCGAACCTTTCTACAAAAAGCGCGACACCCTCGAAAAACTTTACGATTTCGACCTCAACATGAACGGCGGACATCTCACGGGTTGGAGAGTGGACGCGGCTGAAGTTATGGCAAAACTCGACGAGTACGCCGAAAAGGTTTCGACTATGTACGGCGAAAAGACGGATTTCGTGTTTGCGGTAGGCGACGGCAACCATTCGCTTGCAACCGCGCAGGCGCATTGGAACGAAGTCAAAAAGACCTTGACGCCAGAAGAGCGCGAAAATCACCCCGCACGTTACGCACTTACTGAAATCGAAAACCTGCATTGCGACGGTATAGTGTTCGAACCCATTCACCGCTTTGTGTTCGGTGTGGACGACGCTGACTTCGTGCTTTATATGTCCGGCGCGCTCAAAGGCAACAGCAGACTCAATATGTTCACCACGAGCATGAAATATTCCATTGCAGTCAACGAGAACAGCGCGGAAGCAATCGCCGAAGTTCAGGACGCAATCGACGCGTACGTTGCGTCGCACCCCGAAGCAAAAGTCGACTACATTCACGGACTGGAACATCTGCACAGCATAGCGGATACTTCCGACGGCGTGGCAATCGAAATGCCTTGTATCGCAAAAGAAGAACTGTTCTGTTATGTCGTAAGCCACGGCAACCTCTGCCGCAAGGCGTTCTCTATGGGCGAAGCGGAAGAGAAACGTTACTATTTCGAGGCAAAACGCATCAAATAGCCAAGCGTAAGCTAAAAACCGAACGTAATCGACCCTGACGGGTTTATGTATCGGTTTTACGTCGGATATCGCGGATACGTTCCGAAAACGATTATCGCACGGACCGGCACACATAAGGCACACATAAAAAGAAATACAAATATTTTACAGTAGAGGATACATTATGAAAGTTTGCAAATTCGGCGGCACCTCCATGGCCAACAGCAAAACCATTACGCAGGTTGCCGACATAGTCAAGGCTGACAAGAAGAGAAAGTATGTTGTTGTTTCCGCTCCCGGCAAGCGCAATTCCGCGGACGTCAAGGTTACGGACGCGCTCTACGCCTGCTACCGCGAAAAAGCAGAAAAAGGCAACTGCGACGAAACGTTTGCCGTCATCGAAAAAAGATTTCTCGACATCGAAAAAGAGTTGGAAATCAACGTCAATATGGCGGCGGAACTTGCCGCAATCAAAGCCCGTATAGAGGACGGCGAAAGCTCGGATTATACGGCGTCGAGAGGGGAGTTCCTGAGCGCAAAAGTGCTTGCCGCAAAACTCGGTGCGGATTTCATCGACACTGCCGACCTTATCAAATTCAACGACAAAGGCGAACTGTTGCTTGACTTTTCGCTCGACCTTCTGCGCGCAAAACTTGCCGACAGCGAATTTGCGGTGCTTCCCGGTTTCTACGGAACGACCAACGACGGCAAAATCAAGACGTTTTCCCGCGGCGGTTCCGACATCACGGGCGCAATCGTAGCACGTGCGGTTGACGCCGAAGTGTACGAAAACTGGACGGACGTCGACGGCTTCCTGACCGCCGACCCCAGAATAGTCGACAGCCCCGCAATCATCGACTACCTGAGCTACAAGGAACTGCGCGAACTTGCGTACATGGGTGCGGAAGTGCTTCACCCCGAATCCATTTTCCCCGTACGCAGCGCAGGTATCCCCATCAACATCAAAAACACGTTCAATCCCGCAGCCAAAGGCACCATGATTGTCGCCGACAACAAACTTCCCCGTACCAAGAGCAAGGTTATCACGGGTATAGCGGGCAAGAAAGGTTTCACTATCATCAACATCGAAAAGGATATGATGAACAGCGAAATCGGCTTCGGCAGAAAGGTTCTGAGCGTTCTCGAATACGAAGGCATTTCCTTCGAACATATGCCGTCTGGTATCGACACTTTGTCCCTTGTCATCAGAGACGAATATCTCGCGGGCAAGATGCAGAGACTCGTCGCAAAACTCCGCGACGCACTCGGTGCGGACAACGTCGAAATTCACAGCGGACTTTCGCTCATCGCGACGGTCGGACACAATATGGCGTCTCGTCACGGTACTGCGGCAACCATATTCGACGCACTTGCCGACAACCATATCAACATCAGAATGATTGACCAGGGCTCTTCCGAGCTCAACATAATCGTCGGTGTCGATACCTTCGATTACGAAAAGGCAATCAGCGCAATTTACCACGCGTTCTGCTGATAACATTGTTTGACGACTGTTAGGCGCCGTTCCTTCGGGAGCGGCGTTTTTCTTTGAAATGCACAGATTGATAAGTGGGCGGGAGATAATGTGTTGTCGATTTTATGCACTGGGGACGGAGCAATAATGATTAATTTCTGCAAATTCGCTCCGTCCCCAATGCATAAAATTGCGCGGTGACGCAGGGCTAAACAGATTCAGACAAAAGTTTGGAATACATTAAGTTGTGACCCAGTGGATTGTTTAATGGCGGGTAATGGGCAGGGGGAGTGTATGAGGAGTATAAAAAATATGAAAAAGCCACCGACTTGCGCGGTGGCTTTTTTTGTGGATACGTATTCTTGGATTATTTGTGGTCTTTTTCGCGGATTTCCACGCGGCGGATTTTGCCCGATATGGTTTTGGGCATTTCATCGACAAATTCGATGATACGGGGATATTTGTAAGGCGCGGTTGCCTGTTTGACGTGATTTTGCAGTTCTTTTTTCAGCTCTTCGCTGGGGGTGTATCCTTTTGCAAGAACTATCGTCGCTTTGACAACGACTCCGCGGACGGGGTCGGGTGCGCCCGTTATCGCGCATTCGAGCACGGAGGGGTGTTCCATAAGCGCCGATTCGACTTCGAAAGGTCCGATGCGGTAGCCGCTGGATTTGATGATGTCGTCCTTTCTGCCGACAAACCAGTACATTCCGTTTTCGTCGCGTTTGGCAAGGTCGCCCGTGTGATAATATTTGCCGCCACGCGCCGCCTGTGTGCGTTCGGGTTCGTTTTTGTAGTTGGTGACAAGTCCGTACTGGTGAGGACGCAGACGAACTGCGATTTCGCCTTCGCAGCCGTCGGGAACGACGTTTTCTTCGTCGTCGATGAGGTCGATGTCATAGACGGGGCAGGGCTTTCCGAGCGAACCGCTGACGGGCTCCATAAAGCGGAACGTTGCCAGCATAACGCAGGATTCCGTCTGTCCGAAACCTTCGTATATCTTCTGACCCGTAGCTTCGTAGAATTGTTTGAATATCTCGGCGTTCAGCGCTTCGCCCGCTGTCGTGCAGTGCGTAAGGGAAGAAAAGTCGTACTTGGACAGGTCTTCCTTGACGAGGAAGCGGTAAATCGTGGGAGGTGCGCAGAAAGTCGTGATGTGATATTTCTCGATGAGAGGAAGCAGGTCGGTAGGGGTAAATCTTCCGTGATAGTCGTAGACGAAAACCGCGGTACCCGCAATCCATTGGCCGTAGATTTTGCCCCAGCTGCATTTTGCCCAGCCGGATTCGGCAGACGTGAAGTGCAGACCGTCGTCCACAACCTGTTGCCAGAAATATGCGGTGAAAACGTGTCCCGCAGGATACTCGAAGTTGTGTTGCACCATTTTGGGCATACCCGTCGTACCCGAAGTAAAGTAGCAGAGCATATCGTCGTTCCAGTCGGGACGGGGAAGCGCGGGAAGCACCGCGTCATAGCTCATTATGCACTCGTCGAAGGAACGGAAACCGTCGACCTTGGTCGTAAACACGCATTCTTTCAGCGTTTCGCATTTGTCGAGAGCGTGCGAAACGTGTTCGATGACGTCTTCTTCCGCAGTTGCGACAAGCAGTTTGACGCCCGCGGAGTTGCAACGGTAATAAATGTCTTTGGGCGTAAGCATGTGGGTTGCGGGAATGAGCACTGCGCCGAGTTTGCAGCAAGCCACAACCATAACCCAGTATTCCCAGCGACGGTTGAGCATCGTCATGACGTAATCGCCTTTTTTGATGCCGCTTGCAAGCAGGAAGTTGACCGTGCGGTTGCTGAGTTCGCTGATATCGCGGAAAGTGAAAATCTTTTCTTCTCCAACGGAATTGCACCAGACTAGCGCGCGCTTTTCGGGGACAAGACGTGCGTATTCGTCAACGACGTCGTAGCCGAAATTGAAGTTTTCGGGAACGGACAGAACGACGTTGTTTTTGAAGTCGTCGTAGTCGTTGAAATCGGTGCGGTTGAGGAACTTGTTGAGCAGATTCATACTTACCTTCCGTATAAAATAATTGAAAATATGATATCACACTATACCGCGTTTGTGTAGCGTTTTGAAAAAATAATTGATTAATCTTCCGCAATATGGTAAAATTTATTGGCTGTCAGGAGGATTGTTATGTTGGATTCCGACAAGAAAGCAGTGATGTCCGTACTGCGTGAACTCACGGGTCAGGACGACACTTACAAAGTTATCGAAGCGGACGAAATTCTCGAACGTTTGCCCGCGGAAATCGACCTCGACAAACAGAAACTCAGCGTTATAATCAGGGATTTGAGGGACAGGGAATATCTGAAAGTCAAGTATTTTACGCCCGACGAATATTGCCTTCTCACCTTGAAACGCACGGAAGAGCTTGCGCAGATGGTCGCCGAAGTTACGGCGATTGCAACCAAGGACCGCGCCCCCGAACCCGTCGTCGCAGAGCCCGCGGAAAAGCCCGCGAAAAAGAAAGAACACGGCAAACTTTCCGTTGCGCTGTACGCTTTTCTCGGCGGATTGCTGGGCGGCGGAATTGTCACGATAATATCCGTGATAATACAAGCATTGGCGTTTTAACCGACAAAATAAGCGAATAAACCCGCAAATCGTGCACATAATCAAAATGCGGTTGTGTGCTCTCGGCAGATATGGCACTCGAAAAACAACACGTACTCACCAAAAAGGAAAGGGCGGTAATGCGCGCGGTATATCAGTCCGCCGACAAGAAGTCGGGGGTATGTTTGCTGTCGCCGCTTGACCTTTTCAACGAGTTGTCTCTCGACTACGACTTTGACGAGGACGAACTTGACGGCACGCTCCGCAACCTCGAAATCGACGACTATTTCGACATAACCCGTTCGGACAGAAAGGGTGAACTCGTGTACTGCATCAACATGCATCAGAAAGGGCTTGCTTTCGCGCGCGTGGAAAAGGCGTTCAAGAGCAATCTCAAATTTAAAATCCTTCTCGCCATAATCGGCGGTCTGTGCTCGGGTGCCGCGGCGTGGGGCATCAAAATCATCATTCAGAAACTTACGGAACTATGACGCAATTCAGGCTGGTCAGCAAATATTCGCCCTGCGGCGACCAACCGGCGGCGATTGAAAAGCTGGCCGCAGGTCTCGAAAACGGTTTTTCGACGGAAGTCCTGCTCGGCGTTACGGGCAGCGGCAAAACTTTCACAATGGCAAACGTCATCGAAAAACTGCAACGTCCCGCGCTCGTCATTGCCCACAACAAAACACTTGCCGCACAGCTTTGCAACGAATTCCGCGAATTTTTCCCGCACAACAGAGTTGAATTTTTCGTCAGCTATTACGACTATTATCAGCCCGAGGCGTACATTCCGCGCTCGGATACCTACATTGAAAAAGAACTCGAAATCAACGACGAAATAGACAAACTTCGTCACTCAGCCACAGCGTCGCTGTGCGAAAGACGGGACGTTATCGTCGTGTCCAGCGTATCCTGCATTTACGGACTGGGCGCGCCCGTCGACTACTATGCGCAGGCGGTTTCAATCCGCGAAGGCGACGATATCGAGCAGGATGAACTTATCCGCCGTCTTGTGGACATTCAGTACAAACGCGCCGACTTCGATTTTGTGCGTTCCACGTTCAGGGTTCGCGGCGACACTCTTGACATTTTCCCCGCTGGTAACTCCGAAATTGCAATCCGCGTGGAATTTTTCGGCGATACCGTCGAGCGGATATGCGAAATCGACAGCCTGACTTCGCAGGTGGTTAACGAACTGAAACACACCGTGATTTTCCCCGCCACGCACTACGTTATGAGCGGCGACAGGGAGGAGATTTTCCGCCGTATTCTTGCCGACAAACAGGAACGCGTGGACTTTTTCAAAGCCAACGGCAAACTCATCGAAGCGCAAAGAATAGACGAACGCGTGAACTACGACGTGGAAATGATGCGCGAAATGGGGTATTGTTCGGGCATAGAAAACTATTCGCGCTACTTTGACGGGCGCAAACCGGGGCAACCGCCTTACACGCTCCTCGACTTCTTCCCGAAAGATTTTATCGTGTTTATCGACGAAAGCCACATGACCATTCCGCAACTGCGAGGAATGTACAACGGCGACCGCGCACGCAAGAAAAATCTTGTCGATTACGGGTTCAGACTTCCCGCGGCTTACGACAACAGACCTCTCGATTTCGAGGAGTTCGACAGCCATATAAGACAAATGGTATGCGTGTCGGCAACTCCCGGACCGTTCGAAACGGAGAGAGCGGACGAAGTTGCCGAACAGCTTATCAGACCGACGGGATTGCTGGACCCCGAAATCACGGTAAAGCCCGTTAAGGGACAGGTTGACGACCTCATCGGAGAAATCCGCAAAGTCACGGAAAACAAAGGCAGGGTGCTTGTCACCACGCTCACCAAAAAAATGGCGGAGAACCTCACCGATTATCTCAAAGAAGTCGGCATCAAGGTGCGGTATATGCACTCGGATATAGACACTCTCGAACGCATCGACATTGTAGGCGATTTGCGCCGAGGAGAGTTTGACGTGCTGGTCGGCATAAACCTTTTGCGTGAGGGGTTGGACTTGCCCGAGGTTCAGCTTGTCGCAATCCTCGACGCCGACAAGGAAGGTTTTCTCAGAAGCGAAAGCGCGCTCATTCAGACAATAGGCAGAGCGGCTCGAAACGACAAAGGGCACGTCATAATGTATGCTGATACGGTGACGGACAGTATGCGTCGGGCAATCGACGAAACCAACCGCAGACGCGCCATTCAGGACGCGTACAATCGTGAACACGGTATTATCCCCAAGACGATAGAACGAGAGTTCAAAAACACCCTTGAAATCACCAAAAAGAAGGTTGACCGCGACAAAATGTCGCCTAAAGACCTCGTTAATGAAATCGAACGTCTTAAAGGACTTATGCAGACGGCGGCTGCCGCACTGGATTTCGAGAGGGCAATCAAGCTGCGTGACGAGCTTAACGAACTGAAAAAACAGGTAAAGAAATTCAAATAGTCATTGGGAAACGGTAATATGCGCGTGTATTTTGCAGATACTGTTTCCGTCGGATAAAGAAATGAAAGAAATATTCATAAAAGGCGCAAAAGAAAACAATCTCAAAAACATCGACCTCGAAATTCCGAGAGACAAACTCGTGGTTTTCACGGGACTTTCGGGTTCGGGCAAGTCTTCGCTTGCCTTCGACACCATTTTCGCAGAAGGTCAGCGCAGATATATGGAAAGTCTGTCGAGCTATGCGCGTCAGTTCCTCGGACAGATGCAGAAACCCGACGTCGACTATATCGAGGGGCTTTCCCCCGCGGTTTCCATCGACCAGAAAACGACGTCGCACAACCCCCGTTCAACCGTCGGTACGGTGACTGAGATTTACGACTATATGCGACTGCTTTACGCGCGCGTCGGCAAACCTCATTGCCCGAAATGCGGCAGAGAAATCGAACGCCAGACCATCGACCAGATTGCCGACAAAATCATGTTGCGTCAGGGCGTCAAACTTCAAATTCTCGCGCCTATCGTCAGAGGAAGGAAAGGCGAGTATTCCAAACAGCTCGAAACGCTCAAACGCGCGGGATACGTCCGCGTGCGCGTCGACGGAATAAACTATACGCTTGACGAGCAAATCAACCTTGACAAAAACATAAAACACAACATCAGCGTCGTGGTTGACAGACTGGTTGTCAAGGAAGGCATAAACCGCAGACTGAACGACGCGCTCGAAAACGCCGTTAAACTTGCCGAAGGGCTTGTGATTGCCGATTACGACGGCGAGGAAGTGCTGTATTCGACAAAATACGCCTGTCCCGATTGCGAAATCAGTTTCGAAGAGCTTACCCCGAGACTCTTTTCTTTCAACAATCCGTACGGTGCCTGTCCCGTTTGCGCAGGACTCGGATTTACCAACGAAATCGATACGAATTTGCTTGTTACGGACTGGAACGCGACTTTGCGCGAAGGAGCAATCAAAGCAAGCGGCTGGTATATCGACACGGGCAAAATGTCGCAGATGCAGTTCAAGGCACTTTCCAAAGCGTACGGTTTTTCGCTTGACGTGCCCATCAAAGACCTGCCCGAAAACGTCTTGCATATGATTTTCTACGGCAACGACGGCGACAGAATTCCCATGGAATACAATTCCAGCAATTTCAGCGGGCATTTCAACAGCAGCTACGAAGGCATAGCCAACAATCTGATGCGCCGTTTCAACGAGACGGACTCCGATATGGTTAAAACCGAAATTTCCAGATATATGAAACAGGTGCCGTGCACGGTTTGCGGCGGCAAGAGGCTGAAACCCGAGGCTCTGTCCGTAACCGTTGGCGGCAAGAACATTTACGAAATGTCAAGTATGTCCGTAGTTGAAGCGGAAAAATTCCTTGACGGACTGGAACTCGGTCCGACGGAAGCCTTGATTGCAAGGCGAATACTGAAAGAAATACGCGCAAGACTTCGTTTTTTGTCGGACGTCGGGCTCGGTTATCTCACTTTGTCGCGCGCGTCCGCAACGCTGAGCGGCGGCGAAAGCCAGCGTATCAGACTTGCAACGCAGATAGGCAGCGGACTTACGGGCGTGCTTTACATTCTCGACGAGCCCAGCATAGGACTGCATCAAAAAGACAACGGAAAACTTCTTGCGTCACTCAAAGGATTGCGTGACCTTGGCAATACGCTTATCGTTGTCGAACACGACGAGGAAACAATCCGCGAAGCCGACTACATCGTCGACATCGGCCCCGGTGCGGGCGTACACGGCGGCGAAGTCGTGGCGGCGGGGTCAGTCGCAGACATTATGGCGGAACCGCGTTCGATAACGGGCAAGTATCTTTCTGGCGAATATTCCATACCCGTGCCCGAAATGCGACGTGCGGTGAGCGACAGGATGTTGACGGTGCGCGGCGCAAGACAAAACAATTTGCAAAACGTGGACGTGTCAATCCCTGTCGGAACGTTTACGGCGGTTACTGGTGTATCGGGTTCGGGAAAATCCAGCCTTGTCAACGAAATAATTTATCCCGCAATGTCAAATGCCCTTATGCGCAGCAGATTGCCCGAGGGCGAATACAACGCGATCGAAGGCGTCGAATATTTTGACAAAGTAATCTCAATCGACCAAAGCCCGATTGGCAGAACGCCTCGTTCCAACCCCGCAACGTATACGGGAGTGTTCGGACCTATACGCGACCTCTTTGCCGAACTTCCAGACGCAAAGATCCGCGGTTATAAGTCGGGACGATTCTCGTTCAACGTTTCGGGCGGCAGATGCGAAAACTGCGGCGGCGACGGAATTATCAAAATCGAAATGCATTTCTTGCCCGACATATATGTGCCGTGCGAAGTGTGCAAAGGCGCGCGATATAACAGAGAAACGCTCGAAGTCAGATACAAAGGCAAGAATATTGCCGAAGTTCTCGATATGACAGTGGAAGAAGCGTTGGAGTTTTTCACCAATGTACCGCGCATACGCAGCAAAATTCAGACGCTTTACGACGTAGGACTCGGTTACATCAAACTCGGACAGTCCTCGACCACGTTGAGCGGCGGCGAGGCGCAGAGAGTCAAACTCGCAACCGAACTCAGCAAACGCGGCACGGGCAAAACGCTTTACATTCTCGACGAACCGACAACCGGACTGCATACGCACGACGTTGCAAAACTGCTTGCGATACTGAACCGCCTTGCGGACGCGGGCAATACAATACTTGTTATCGAACACAACCTCGACGTCATCAAGATGGCGGACTGGATAATAGACCTCGGTCCCGACGGCGGTAACGGCGGCGGAAGAATAGTTGCCTGCGGTCGTCCCGAAGAAGTGGCGAAAAACCCGTCGAGTTACACGGCAGAATATTTGAGGAAGGTTTTGCCCGACAAAAAAGCGTAAATAAGGTTAAATTTCAAACCAAAAACAAAAACGGCATTCCGCAGAGGAGTGCCGTTTTTATTTCAAAACACGAATTGTGTGCATAAAGCAGGAAAACCGACGCGATCTCTGCATTTGCGACGGTTTTCCGATACGAAGGTTCAGTAGTTGCGACGTCCTATGATGTAGTCGACGCTTACGCCGAAGAGAATGCTCATTTCAATCAGAATGTCATAGGACGGTTGGTTTCTTCCCACTTCCCAGCCGGAAACAGCGGATTTCGAGACCTTGAAATGGTCTGCAAGGTCCGATTGCAACATTCCCGCGTCTTTGCGCAGTTGTTTCAGTCTTTCGGGAAAACAGGTTTTGAGCATAACACACCTCTTTTGTACGATACGTGTATTATATGCCTTTGCATCGCGCTTGTCAACACACGAAAAGTGTTTGAGCGTATTTGTTTTTCAGTGGAGCAGGAACAGCAGACGCGGAATGGAAATCAAAACGTATGCACGTATGCGCAGATATTGCAAAAATCGAAGTTCGATATCGCCATATATTTGCAGATTTACACGAAAATATGTGCTAGCGGGAACATATGTGCAAACGTAACAACGTAACGCGGGATTGATTGCGCATATGCCGAGTCGGGCAGATTTGCGTGTGTATATATGCTCAATTGTGGTTGAAATTTGCAAGCCTGAAAACGCATAAAAACAGCGCACCGTCTCCGTTTGCGGTGCGCTGTTGCGGTTTGTGTAATTTTGCGCGTGCGGCGTTTGAATTAATTGTCGTTTTCGTGCAAGTGGCCGTCCGCGTGCTCGTTTGTGTGTTCTACGTGGGTAGGCGCGCTATGTGCGTGGTCGTGCTCATGGTCGTGCGTTTGCGCGTGGGTGTTTGCGTGTACGTGTTCGTGCGAGTGCGCGTGAGCGTGGGAGTTTGTGCCGCCATCGGCGTGGCTGTGAGAATGCTTTTCGGTTTGTGCGTGTTTTCGGACACGGTGTTGGCGTTCGGAAGTGCCGTTTGTGCCGGCGGTGCGGTGTGTGCCGCCGTAGCGCAGAACGCGCAGGGAGTTGAGAACGGTGCATATTGCAAGTCCGACGTCGGAGAAAACCGCCCAGGCAAGCCCCGTGACACCCGCAAGTCCCAAGCTTACGAACAAAAGTTTGACGCCGAGCGTTGCGATGATGTTTTCGGCGACGACTTTTTTGGTGAAAGAGGAGAGCTTGTGTGCTTCGGTGAGTTGCGCAAGATTGTCGTTCATAAGAACGATATCCGCACTGTCCACCGTAGCCGCGCTGCCCGAAAGTCCCATTGCGATTCCGAGGTCGGCACGGGAAAGAACGGGCGCGTCGTTTATTCCGTCGCCTACATATGCGACGATGTCGGATTTCTTATTTTTTGCGTTTATAAGTTTCTCGATTGCCGCAAATTTATCCTGTGGCATCATTTGAGCGTGATACTCGGTGATTCCGAGTTCGCTTGCAACGGAAGACGCCGTTTCGGCGTTGTCGCCCGTAAACATCACGGTGTCGACGGAATGTGCGCGGAAGTAATCGAGTGCGTCTTTGGTGCCGTTTTTTACGGCGTCTACAAGGGTGAGCGTTGCCACGGTTTTGCCGTCGACGGTCACGTCAACGCAGGTGCCTGAGTCTTTCCCGCCTCGTGCGGCACGTCCCACTTCGACGACGTGACCGTCAACTGTACATCGCATTCCGACGCCTGCCGTTTCGTGTACGTCGGTGACGGACACGGCGGTGTCTTTTGCCCATTTGTCTGCGTTTTCTCCCGCGGCTTTTACAACGGCGCGGGCAATCGGGTGAGTGGAGTTGCTTTCCGCATAATACGCATAGCGCAGCACGTCGTTTTCCGTGAGATTTCCCTCAAGAACTTCTATGTTTTTCAACGTGAAATTTCCGTCCGTAAGCGTTCCCGTTTTGTCGACCGCAATGGTGCGGATTGCCGATATGCCGTCAAGGTAATTAGTGCCTTTGATGAGTATGCCTTTGCGCGACGCGTTGCCTATTGCGCAGAAATAGCTCATAGGCACGGAAATGGCAATGGCACAAGGGCAGGATACTGCAAGGAATATCATTCCTTTGTACAGACTTTCGCGCACTCCGTAACCGCCCGCAAGTCCGAACAACAATCCGACAAGCACGGCGCAACCTATGACCACGGGTACGTAGTATTTAACGACGCGCGTAACGACTGTTTCCGTTTTTGTTTTACGTTCGGCGGCGGTTTCGACGAGTTGCAGAATTCGGGTTATGGTGCTGTTTTCGTCCGTGCCTGTCGTGCGAAGTTTGATCGCGCCGTTCAGGTTGACGGAACCAGACAGCACGGAGTCGCCTTCCTTGACGTTTGCGGGCACGCTTTCGCCTGTGAGCGAGGATAAATCGAGCGCGCACGAGCCTTCTTCTATTATGCCGTCGAGGGGAACGATTTCACCGGCTTTAACGAGTATAAGCGAGCCTTCCGCGACTTCGGATACTGCCTTGTCGGCAAACTCTCCGTCTGTGAATACGGGGACGGTCTCGGGCTTGACCATCATAAGGCTTTTTACGCTGTTTCGGGTTTTATCTATCGCTTTTTGCTCGAAGAACTTGCCGATTTGATACAAAATGACAACCATAAACCCTTCCAGCGTTTCGCCGATTGCAACGGCGCAAATCGCGGAAATCGCCATAAGCAGGTTTTCGTCGACGGTGTGTGCGCGGAATATTTTGGTGAACGCGCGCACGAGTGTTTTTCCGAGTGCAAGCATTATGCCCACCCATTCGAGGACGGTTGCTGCAAGCGAGTATTGCGTGAACTCTTCGAGGCATATTCCGACTATGCCGATAACCGCTCCGATAAAGAACAAAACGATAAGCGGATCGGCTTTTTTGCGTTCGGAAACGGTGTTCGTCCTCTCGTATGGCGATACGGTGCAATCTGCTTCTGCCTGTTTGCAGGCGCGCGTAATGTCGGGGAGAATGTCGTCGTCGCGGTCTGTCGTCACGACAAGTTTCTCCGTGCTGAAATTGAGATTTGCGGAAGTCACCCAAGGAAGTTTTGCAACGGTGTCTTCCACTTTTTTCGCGCACATTGCGCAGTCTATGTTGCCGACTCTGAACTGATGACGTTTCATGGTTTTGCCTATTCGTTTATATGAGTCAAAGTCACCTGAAATACAGTGCTGATATGGTCGTCGCTCAACGAATAATATTTGACTTTGCCTTCCTGTCTTACGTTGACGACGTCGATTTTGCGAAGTACTGCAAGCTGATGCGAAACGGCAGAGTGTTCCATTCCGAGCAGTGCCGCTATGTCGCAGACACACAGTTCACGTATGAGCAAAGCGTTTACAATCCTGAGTCGCGTGGGGTCTGCCATAACTTTGAGGAAGTTCGACATTTTGGACAGAGCGTATGCGGATTGCATTTTTTCTGTCACTTCGTTGATTGCTTCGGGGTGTACCGTACAAAGGTGATATGCCATATTTCTCCTTGTTTACTTGCAAAAAATTATTTTCGCCAAGCAAACTTTATTGTTTTGATTTTGTATGAACAGCCATTCATATGATTTTCTGTTCATATATTATCACCGCGTTAGGAATTTTGCAACACTTTTTTCAAAGTTGCCTGAGCTAACTTTTGTTGACTCGCAGGGAAGTATGATGTTTCAGGCGTTCGGGGCAAAGAAATAGGGGAAATTGACAATTCGCGAAGTTCGCTTATGGGGGCGTATTGATTGGTGCAAAAAAGCATTGTGAGGTAAACTTTTAATCGGTGTTTCATAGACAACGGAACATTGCAAAAGCAAGTCGAATTTCTCGGAAATTGCGGTCGGAAGTTTATTTTTCGGTGAAGGTTGAAATTAGTTGTTGAAAATAACGGTTGTATTTTGTAATATCTTTATATACGATTAAGCGCGCAGTGCGCGCGATGTCTGCACAGAGCAGACGGACAACCGTTCAGGAGGTAATATGAATCTCAATTCCGTAAAAAACGCAAAAGCAGCTGCCGCTGATTTTATGGAAACAGAAATCAAAACCGTCATCACGCGTTTCGGCAAGCGCGGTCCCGGTATGGACGGCGAGAAAAAAGCCTGTGAGTATATGGCGGACCAGTTGAAAGACTACGGGTGTGACGACGTCAAAGTCGAACCTTTCGACCTGCATCCTGCGGCTTTTATGGGTTGGATATACATTACCGTATCCCTTGTGCTTGCGGCGTTTGTTCTGTTCTTTGTGCCGCATATCGCAGCCAGAATAGTGGCGCTTGTGCTTGTAGCGGTGGGCGCGGTCGTTATGTTGGGCGAGTTTATCATGTATCGCAAGGTCGTCGATAAAATTTATCCCAAAATGACGTCATGCAATGTCACTGCCGTGAAAAAACCGACGGGCGAAGTCAAACAGCGTATTTTCTACAACGGTCACCCCGACGCCGCTTGCGAATGGACGTTTAATTATCTTGGCGGCGGTGTTCTGTTCGGCGCGCACGTAGTGTTCGGCATTATCGGACTGGTATATCTTTTCGCAATTCTGATTGCGTCATTTTTCCTTGACGACGCCGATTTGGTGTTGCGTCTCGGACTCGGCACTCTCGTTTTCGTGCCTTCGTGGATACTTTACTATGTACTTTGGAACGAAAAACGTATTGTAGACGGCGCAAACGACAACCTTACGGGTTGTTATATGGGTATTGCAATCCTCAAAGCGTTGAAAGAGCAAGGAATTGAACTTGAAAACACCGAAGTCGGCGTGATTATTTCGGGTTCGGAAGAAGCGGGACTCAGAGG
>OHTC01000523.1_pt1 | contig 19406 bp, 8 predicted proteins | sample 1578801 | NCBI WGS metagenome assembly OHTC01 (sample SAMEA3879556, study PRJEB24766) | human gut metagenome | biome: human-associated habitat; feature: feces | place: USA | collected 1985/1987 | reverse complement strand
TCACCCGTGCCACCATGTATGGTGTCGGCTTCACCAACGTGTTCGACACTTATCTTTCACCTCAGGAGTATAAGGGAATCGATTTCCGTATCTCCCGCGAAAGCATGCGGATGACACGGTTGATGGACGGCAACGTGTCTCTGCAAACTTTCTTCCAGGCAGACTTGGGATATACACACAACAAAGTAGACAATAACAATACATTCTCCGGACTGGCCAACTGGAACTACGGCCTGCATTATAATTTTCCAATCACGGGCAATTTCAAACTGCTTGCCGGAGGAGTCGGCGACTTCAACGGTGGCTTTGTCTATAATCTGCGCAACGGAAACAACCCCGCCCAAGCACGTGCCTATATCAACCTTGCCGCATCTGGAATGGCTATTTGGGACTTGCGCATCAAGAACCGTCCCATCACACTACGCTATCAGGTAAATCTTCCCTTGGCAGGTATCATGTTCATGCCCAACTATGGACAGTCCTACTACGAGATATTTACGTTAGGACATTGGGACGGAGTAGTGAACTTCACCTCCCTGCACAACCAGCCCTCTCTGAGACAAATGCTGACCGCAGACTTTCCGGTGGGACGTGCCCGGATGCGTTTCGCTTACATATGGGACGCACAACAGTCCAAAGTAAATGAAATAAAGACACATACTTACTCGCATGTATTCATGGTGGGGTTCGTAAAGGAACTCTATCTGTTTCCTAACAAGAGAAAGTAAAAAGTGACAAGGTGATAAACGATAAGATGATAAGGATAATGTGCATGAAAAGAAGATATATTTTAATAATTTGGAGTATCCTACTCACGTTATTGCCCCTATTGAACGGATGTATTCGTGAGGAAGAGTTCGACAATACCCCACAAGGCAATTTCGAAGCCTTGTGGAAAATAATAGACGAACAGTACTGCTTCCTGGACTACAAGCAAATAGACTGGGATGCCATCCATGACAAGTACCAGCCACTCATTACCCCGGGAATGAGCTACGACGGTCTATTTGAAATATTAGGTAACATGCTTGCCGAGTTAAAAGACGGACATGTCAACTTGTACTCTTCTTCCAACATGGCGCGCTACTGGGACTGGTATCTGGATTATCCTCGTAACTTCAACGAAAGTATCATTGAAAAGTACCTGGGAAGAGACTACCGCATTGCTGGAGGCGCCAAATATACCATATTGGAGGACAACATAGGATATATCTATTACGGTGATTTCTCCAGCGGCATCGGAAACGGCAACCTGGATGAGATTCTGTTATACCTTTCCGCTTGTAACGGCCTGATTATCGACGTGCGCAACAATGGTGGCGGCAACCTGACAAACGCCACCCGAATGGCACAACGCTTCACGAATGAAAAAGTACTGACGGGATATATTCAGCACAAGACCGGCAAAGGCCATAGCGATTTTTCAGATCCGACTCCCATTTATGTGGAACCTTCCAACAGTATCCGCTGGCAAAAAAAGGTAATTGTCCTGACCAACCGTCATTCCTATAGTGCAACCAATGATTTTGTCAACTCCATGCGCTGTTTTCCCAATGTCACCCTGGTTGGTGATAAAACCGGCGGCGGGTCGGGCCTGCCATTCTCTTCGGAACTGCCCAACGGATGGGGGGTACGCTTTTCTGCCAGCCCGCACCTCGATGCCCAAAAACAGCATATCGAGTTCGGCATCGACCCGGACAAGAAAGTGGATATGAGCAAAGAAGATGAGAACAATGACTTGGACACCATCATTGAGGAAGCAAGAAAAATACTGAAAGTGACTTTCTAAAACGACTTTATCTACAAAACAATTTGCCAAAACGAAAATTCTTTCTATCTTTGCTCCCGCTAATCGGAATTATTCCGCGGATGTGGCGTAATTGGCAGCCGCGCCAGACTTAGGATCTGGTGCCGTGAGGCGTGTAGGTTCGAGTCCTATCATCCGCACAATCCCTATAATAAATTTCAAAAGACAAACAACTAAGAGGGGAGGATATTCATTAAGAAACATCCTCCCTAACCGCTTCAAGTACCTTTTTTATCTCATCAAAACACAATATTTAGAATACTTATTGTATCTTTGCTTCCAAGAAACACTTCGATTAACCTGAAAAAATGAAACAAAATACGATAAGACCGATGCTTTTCAAGTATTGGGTAGTGTGCCTTCTATTGTTCATCCTCTTCATCCAGGCCAGGGCTTCTTCCTTCATGCCCGCCGTCACCAACTATCTTGCCAAAGACTATGAAGCCGGTTATCAGAACTGGGCATGTGCGCAAGGCAGCAACGGCGAAATGTATTTCGGCAACAGCCAGGGGCTCCTGGTATATGACGGTTATCGCTGGACTCTCCACAAAGTGCCGGGGAACCATATTGTCCGTTCGGTGTATGTGAAAGAAGACCGTATCTATGTGGGGGCATTCGAGGAATTCGGCTATTTCAAGTATTCGGAGGCAGGCACTCTCCGGTACCATTCTTTGAGCAAATTCCTGAAAAATTTCCCCATGGAGAACAACGAGATATGGAACATTGTAGAGCTGGACGGTCGCATCTACTTCCAGTCGTTCAGCGCCTGGTTCTCCTACGACGGGAAGATGGTACACGCTTTCCGCAACAGACAGCAACAGCCGCTCTACTTCTACACCCAAAACGGACATATCTACACACAGATGATTGATGAGGACTTCTATGAATTCGACGGCAAGGATTTCCTTCATCTCTTCCCCCGCAGCCAAGTGAACGATGACAATGTAGTGGCATTACTGCCCGACGGGGACAACAGCTTCCTGATGGTCACAGAGAATAACGGATTGTTCCGCTACAACGGTGACATCACCCCCTGGAAAACAGACATTGATGCAGAGCTGAAGAAACAGCGGGTGAACCGCGCCGTCATGACCAATGATTCCATATTCATGATAGGTACAGTCTTGAATGGCATATACGCCATCGACCGCAAAGGACATTGCCTCTGGCACTTCAATCTGGATAACCGTCTGGACAACAACACAGTCCTGGGCTTGTTCTGTGACAAAGATAACAACGTATGGGCAGCATTGGACGACGGCATCGCATACATCCACCACAACTCACCCGTCATGCTGCTGACTCCTGCCAACCATGAAACCAAACTGGGCATGGTGTACGACATAGCCCACCGGGGCGACTGTTTCTATCTGGCCACCAACCAGGGCTTGTACGAATACCACCAGGTTACCGAGAATCTGCGCCTGCTTCCCCATACTGAAGGACAGAACTGGTATGTGAAGGACATTGACGGGCAACTCTTTGCAGGCAACAATGCCCATACCTTATTAATAGGCGAAAAAGGGAATGTTTCCGTCATAAGCAATACCAACAGCAGTACGTGTCTGATAAAGTGCACCCTCTATGGCGAAGAGATACTGTTGGAATCATCCTACGCCAATTTGCGTATCTATAAAAAGAAGAACGGGCAATGGACCTTTTCGCATGTCATAGACGGCTTCATTGCACCGGTCATGCACTTGGAGGTGGACCAAAGCGGTGTCATCTGGGCTTCACACATGTATCAGGGAGTCTATAAAATAGTCTTGAGCGATGACTTGTCGGCTGTAAAAAGCGTACGGCACATCTCCCATTTAGGCTCGGAATATATCATCGGCCCTATCCAAGTAATGAAAATGCGAGGACGTATCGTCTTTTCCAGTCCCAACGGCTTCTATACCTATGACGACATCACCCGGCAGATTATCCCCTTCCAAAAGCTGAATGCCATTCTGCCTTACATCAGGAATGCTCATTCTGTGGTATCCGTCACGAACGACCGCTTCTGGCTGTCCGGTTCACATGAGTACGTACTGGTAGAGTACGCAGAAGGAGAGTACATCGTGAAGCAGCGCATCCTCATCGAACTGTTTGATTCTCCATGCATAGAGAACTACAACAATGTGTTCGTCGACAATGACGTTGTCTATTTTAATCTGAACAACGGAATCGCCAGTTACAGCAAAAACACAGACAGCCTCAGTCCTACTCTGGAGTCCGCCCTCTCACTGAGCTCGGTCACTGCTTCCTCTTCCGATAAAAAGGAGAAACGCCTGCCTCTGTCTGGAAATGTCGAACTGGAAAGCAATTACCGGGATTTGCTGTTCTCAGTAAGCCTGCCGCATTACAATAAATTGTCCGTACATTTCCATTATGTCCTGCAAGGAGGACAAGGCATGGCGCTGACATCGGACCTGAAAGAGCCCGAAATCCGCTACGGTAGCCTGGATTACGGAGAATACACATTCCAGGCAGAAGCCTATAATGATTTGGGACAGAAAATCGGTGAGGTGGAATATCATTTTGCCATAGCCCGCCCTTTCTACCTCTCCTATTATGCCTTTGCGCTCTATCTCATAGTTCTCACAGCGCTTGTCTACTTTTTCTCCAAGTGGCGCGCTAACCGTGCCATGGAAAAGAAACGGAAGGAGTATGAGGCAGAGCAGGTGCAGCAGAACATCAAGATGCGCGAGCAGGAGCATCTGATAACTCTGCAGCAACAGCAATTGCTGGAAGCCGAGTTGTCGGCAAAGAGTAAAGACCTTGCCAGCATGGCACTGGGTGTATTTGCCAAGAACGAGGTCCTGGAGAAACTTCGTACTGTCGTACAAGAGTCCCTGGTGAAAGGGCAATATGGACGCAAGAACCTCGAATCTCTGCTGAAGCTCATCAACGAAAACATCGAGACACAGGAATTTTGGGATGTATTCCAGAACAATTTCGACCTGATTCATGAGAAATTCTTCCGTAATTTGCGCGAACGTTATCCCAGTCTTACCGCTACCGACCTCCGTTTTTGTGCGCTGCTGCGCCTGAATCTTTCTACGAAAGACATTGCGCAAATGACCAACCTCACTATCCGGGGAGTAGAGGCAGCACGCTACCGTTTGCGCAAGAAACTGGATATCCCCGACGGAACGGGATTAGTGGATTTTCTCATCGACTTGAAATAAAGCGGCTACAAATCATTCAATCATAACAAACTGATTATTAGAAACAAGTAACACGAAAACGTAGTAAAACGGTACCCATTTTTACCCTAAACGTATTATCGTGGTAGTGTTTTTTTTTGCCTTACTTACCGTAATTACTTCCTTTGCCGGCAGAATTATTAACTCTTAAATTTAGTTTATGAGAAGGCAAACTTTATTTCTTCTATTCATGATTTTGTTCTCATTGCCACTGACAGTTTTGGCACAAGGAACAAAGACAGTTAAAGGAACTGTTGTTGATCAGAACAACGAACCGATTATTGGAGCCACGGTTGTAGTAAAAGGCTCTACTATTGGAGCAGCTACCGACCTCGACGGTAACTATGTACTGAACGGCGTCCCCGAAGACGCAACTCTCGTATTCAACTATTTGGGCATGTTGCCGCAGGAAATAAGCGCTGCGGGACAATCCGTCATTAATGTAAAGCTACGTGAAGATGCACAACTACTGGAAGAAGTTGTTGTTATCGGTTACGGTTCGGCCAAGGCGAAAGACCTGACGGCCCCGATTGACGTTGTCAAAGAGAAAGAACTTATCAATGTTCCTACCTCCTCCCCGATGGCAGCATTGCAGGGAAAGGTACCGGGTGTTAACATCATCAATTCGGGAACGCCGGGCGAAGGTCCTAAAGTGACCATCCGTGGTATGGGTTCCTTCGGTGACACTTCTCCTCTCTATGTAGTGGACGGAATGTTCTACGACAACATCAACTTCCTGAACAATTCCGACATTCAGGACATGACCATCTTGAAAGACGCATCCGCATCTGCCATCTACGGTGTACGCGCCGCCAACGGTGTTGTAATCATCACCACCAAGAAAGGAAGCCGCAACCAGGATGCCAAGATTACCTATAACGGTTATGTAGGTATTCAGAAAGCCACCAACCTGCTGGAGATGTGTAACTCTCACGAGTATGCCACCATGATGTTGGAAGCCAACCCGGAAGCTTACCGGTCGATTTTCGAAAAGTCAGTAGCCGAATTCGGAGGCAATATGGAAAACCTGCAATTCAATGCCGATACCAACTGGTATGACGAACTGTTGCGCACAGCCATGATGACCAATCACAGCTTGAATATCTCCGGTGGTACGGAAAAAGCGACCTACTCTGCCGGCATGAGCTATCTGGCACAAGACGGTATCATGGACGTGGAAAACTACTACCGCCGCTTGAACTTCCGTGCCGCCCTTGACTACGAAGCCCGCAAATGGCTGAAAGTAGGCTTCAACGGCGTATTCAGCAACTCGCAGCAGCAGCTTCCCAAGAATGCCGCATGGCAACAGGCATACAACACACCGTCTATCATCCCGGTGTATGATGACCGCCGCGACGATGCCGTGTTCCCTAAGAAGTACACATCGCCCGAGCAGGTGGGCCTGACCAACAACTTCAACAATCCGGTAGCCACTGCCAACTATTACGACAACCGGAACGAGACCTACCAAGTGCTGACCAACTTCTATGCACAGCTCAACCTCATCCCCGACAAGCTGAATATACGCAGTAGCTACAGCTACGACTACTCAATGATTCGCGGTTCTGAGTTCACTCCTACCTACTATGTAGGCACCAACCAGAAGAAAGAGGTTACCGAACTCACTAAAAAGAACACTAACTACTACAAATATATATGGGACAACGTGGCCACTTATACTGACAAGTGGGGCAAACACTCCTTTACCGGTATGCTGGGTGCATCCATGCGTCAAGAGCAATACCGCCTGCTCGAAGGTACCGCCACCAACGTGCCCGAAGGTGAGGACGTGTGGAAATACATCGCACTGGGCAACAAGGAAGGCGCTACGGTGAAAGACGACGGCTGGAAATACCGCGGTCTCTCCTATTTCACCCGACTGAATTACAACTACAACGACAAGTACATGTTGATGTTCACCTTCCGTGCCGACGGCTCGTCCAAGTACAACGACAAATGGGGCTACTTCCCCTCCATCGGTGCCGCATGGGTCATCTCCCAAGAACCGTTTATGAAGAACCAGAATATCTTCGACTACATGAAGCTGCGTGCCAGCTGGGGTAAGCTGGGTAACGACAAGATTGCTGCCAGTGCAGGCTTCGCAAGCATACAGAACGTACAGTCCGTATTCGGTCCCAATACCGCCATCGACGGATTCATCAACACCACCAACTTCAGCTGGCTGGGTTGGGAAGTAGTGAACGAAACCAACGTGGGCATCAACTTCAGCACGCTGAAGAACCGCCTGAATGCCGACATCGACTGGTACTACCGCCTGACCGACAACGCCGTGATTTCGCCCAAGCTCCCGATGAGCGGAGAGCTGCTGGCAGGCAACAACGGACAGATTCTGAATACCGGTATCGACCTCTCCTTGAACTGGAACGACAAAATCGGCAAGGACTTCAATTACAACATCGGTGTCAACCTCTCTTATCTGCACAACGAAGTGAAAAGCCTGAAAGGAAACATGAAAATCATCAAAGGCGGAAAGACCGTGAATATGGTGGGCGAGACGATGAACTCATTCTATGGCTACAAGGTCATCGGCATCTACCAGACTCCCGAACAATGTGCCGCCGACCCCATCGCCGTGGCCAACGGACTGGAACCCGGTGACTTCATCTACCAGGACGTGAACGGCGACCATGTGATAGACGGAAATGACAAGCAGGTATTGGGCTCGTACGTGCCCAGCTTTACTTATGGCTTCAACGCGGGATTCTCTTACAAGAACTTCGACTTCAGCCTCTCTACCTACGGACAGGCAGGCGGCGAACTGTGGAACCGCAAGCGCGCCCTGCGCTATGCAGCCGACTACTATAACTTTGACCGGGCTCAGTACGAGAACCGCTGGACGGGTGCAGGCTCTACCAACGAACATCCGTCTGCCAAGGCTCTTCTCAAAACCTGGAACAAGTCGGACAGCAACAACGCTTCCTATTTCGTGGAAAGCTCCGATTACTTCCGCATCCAGAACATCACGCTGGGCTACTCGTTCAAGAACCTGAAGATAGGCAGCTACGTGATGCCGGGACTCCGCCTCTCACTGACCGCCGACCGCCCCTTCACTACCTTCAAGGCGAACAGCTTCACACCCGAAGTGTCGGATGCCGAAGGTTGGGATACCGAAGTATACCCTCTGACTTCAACCTATACTTTCGGAGTGCAAATAGATTTCTAAACCCTAAAACGTAAAACAATGAAATTCTTAAAGAAAACATTCGCATATATACTTCCCGCCATGATGGTGCTGGGAGGAGCCACCGCTTGCACCGATTTCATAGAAATCGATCCGGAGAACAAAGTTCCCGAACAAGGCGTAGACTTTACCAACAAGAACAATATGTACCAACCCGTAGTGGGTGCCTACTCCAAAGTACGCACACAGGGCATGCACTGGTGCAACGCACTATTGATGTTCACCCGCGACGGTGACGTGTGGTCGGGCCGTACCGACGACCAGGGCGATGCCGTGACCTTCGGACGCAAGTTCAACTATAACAACTCCTTCTGGGCGCTGAACCAGGTATGGATGAACTTCTACGACATCATCCGCATCACCAATGCCGCCCTGCAAAGCCTCGACAGCTATGCCGAACACCTTGCAGCAGGAAGCGAAGACTACAAGACCTACGAATCCTATTGCGGCGAAGTGCGTACCATCCGCGCATGGGCCTACTACTGCCTGGTGACCAACTTCGGCCCCACCGTCATCTACCGTGACAACCTGCAGACCGATTTCCGCCGTTCTACCGTAGACGCCGTATATAATTATATGCTGGAAGATTTGAACTATGCCATCGGAAAACTGCCCCGCATGCGTCCCAACCAGATGGAGCACAAGGGAGCCGTGACAGCCTTCACCGCCCAAGCACTTGCCGCCCGCGTCTATCTGCTGAAAGGAGACTATGCCCAAGTGGAGACTCTGACCGACGACATCATCAAGAATGGCGGATTCCGTCTCTACGATGACTTCTACCAACTGTTCAAGATTCCCGGAAAGTTGTGTGACGAGTCTTTGTTCGAATGCCAGGTGACGGACTACGGCAATGGTTCGGGCGATTATCTGGGCGTAGACCAGTGGTTCAACTTCCAGGGTCCGAACATGGCAGAGAAGTATGTTGAAGTAGTGAACGCAGATGGCACCATCAGCTACAAGCAGGCCGAAGGAGCCAAGTCCATAGGCGGCTGGAACTTCATCGGCTACGAACCCGAGTTCGTGGCATGGGCCGAAGCCCGTGGCGAAGGTGTGCGTGCCGAGACTTCTTTCCTGAAAGCCCTGAGCAAGACACGCGAGGGTTGGCAGGTAGGTCCCACATCGGCCACCAAGACCGACTGTTGGAACGGCAAAGGTTACCTTCCCTACAATCAGATGACTCTTCCACGTACGACCTACGGAGCCAACAACAATGTGCGTATCATCCGCTATGCCGAAGTGCTGCTGATGAACTCCGAAGCCAAAGTCAGACTGGGCAAGGATGGAGACGCAGGCTACAACGAAGTGCGCCGGCGTGCAGGCATGAGCACCAAAACCGGTGTTACCCTGAAAGACGTGATGGACGAACGCCGGATGGAGCTTTGCGGCGAATGGTGTGCCCGTTATGTGGACTTGGTGCGTACCGGCGATGCCGCCACCGTACTCGGTCCCAAAGGATGGACAGCAGAAAAGACTTATTGGCCCATACCGGCCAACCAGTTGGACGACCTTCCTGATTTGAAGCTGGAACCCATTGACGGAATTGCCGAATAAATCCGTTCCAATATGGTAAAAAGATTCCTAATCAGTTGTGGAATAGCCTTTGCCGCTCTGGCGGCAAAGGCAACCCCTGACGATTCCATCAAAGTGGTGAAGGGGCAAGTCAGTGACTATTACATCACTGTAACCCAAGACCGTATCGTAAAAGGACACGTACTGGACACCAACCGCCAGCCACTCGCAGGCGCCACAGTCATGTTCTTCGCAAGTCCCATGCACAATACCACTGCCCACGACGGCAGCTTTGCCATCAAAGGAGCGAAGAACGACGTGCACCTGTATGTCTACTATCCCGGGAAAAAGATAGTGAACAGAATCCTGGCACTGGATGAAACCGATATTGAGGTAGTGATGGAAAAAGAGGTACACAAGGCAACCGCAATCTGCCGCCCCGCCCAGGTGACCCGGTGGTATGACCCACAGGCGCCTCTGTCGCGCACCTTCTGCAATCCGATGAACATCAGTTACAACTTCGAGCCTTTCAACAACAATGTGCGTCCCAACGGTTCGTTCCGTTCCTCTGCCGACCCGATGGCGGTGGAATACAAGGGAGAATACTTTCTGTTCTCCACCAACCAGGGCGGTTTTCACTATTCCAAGAACCTGGTGGATTGGGATTTCGTTCCTGCCGGCTTCCAACGCAAGCCTACGGACGACGACCAGTGCGCACCGGCAGCCTATGTAAGCGGTGACACGCTGTTCTATACCGGCTCCACCTACGAAGGCCTCGCCGTGTGGTACAGCACACACCCCAAAACGGGACGTTTCAAACGTGCCATCGAAAAGAATGTGCTTCCCACATGGGACCCCTGCATGTTTCTGGACGATGACGGCAGACTGTATATGTATTATGGCTCCAGCAATGAATATCCGCTAAAGGCGGTGGAACTGGACCGAAATGATTTCTATCCCATCAGCAAGATTCACGACGTGATGATGCTCCGCCCCGAAGAACACGGCTGGGAACGTTTCGGCATGAACAATGACGATGAAGTGACACTCCGCCCATTCACAGAGGGCGCTTACATGACCAAACACAATGGCAAATATTATTTCCAATATGGTGCTCCGGGCACTGAATTCAAAGTCTATGCCGATGGCGTATATGTTTCGGATTCCCCGCTGGGCCCGTTTGTCTACCAGAAGCATAACCCGATGTGCTACAAGCCGGGCGGTTATGTGCAAGGTGCCGGTCATGGAGGCACGTTTCGCGACGTGAAAGGCAATTACTGGCACGTTGCCACCTGCATGCTCTCCCTGAAGTACAAGTTCGAACGCCGCATCGGTCTTTATCCGGTGGCTTTCGACAAGGATGGTGTCATGTATTCGTCCACTGCCTTCGGCGATTATCCCAACTGGGCAGAACCGATGGACGTAAAGAACCCTGCAGAGCGTTTCACGGGATGGATGCTTCTGTCCTACGGCAAACCGGTGGAGGTATCATCTACGGATAGCATCCATGCAGCTTCCAACCTGACGGACGAAAGTATGCGCACCTACTGGGCAGCCCGTTCCGGCAACCCCGGCGAATGGGCGGGGATAGACCTGGGCAGCACAAAGAATGTACGTGCCGTGCAGTTGAACTTCTACGACCATAAAGCGGTTCAATACAACCGTGCCATGGATATTTATCACCAATACCGTATTTTTGCTTCCGAAGACGGAAAAGAATGGACATTGGTCATAGACAAGAGCGACAGTGACAAGGATTGTCCGCACGACTACATCGAGCTCAACGAGCCGTTGCGTGCCCGTTATCTGAAATACGAGAATGTGCACATGCCTACGGGAAATGTCGCCTTGTCCGGCTTCCGCGTCTTCGGGAACGGTGACGGCGATGTCCCGCAAGCCGTGAAAGGACTGACTGTGAAACGTGACAGGAAAGACCGCCGGAATGCCCTTATCTCCTGGCAACCCGAAGCAAGCGCCTATGGCTACAACATCTACTACGGCACCGCCGAAGGCAAGATGTACAATGCCATCACGGTACTGGGACAGACGGAATATGACTTCCGCGGACTGGATGCGGACACGGACTATTACTTCACTATCGAGGCGCTGAACGAAAACGGCCGCTCGCCATTGTGCAAGACGACAAAAAATTAAACACAAGAAATAAAGATATGAAAAAACCAATAATGATACATGTGCTGGCTTTGTTCCTGATTTCCACATTGGCGGGCTGTGCATCCTGCTCTTCCGACTTGAAGGAAAACGGGAAAGAGAACGGAAAAGAGGAAAAGCCCGACACAGAGGAAGTACGTCCCGAATCATTCGCTTCGGATGACAAAATGCTTGATTACATCCAGAAGGTACATTTGAACTACATGTGGGACGGTGCGGAACCGACCTCCGGACTGGCACGCGAACGCATCCACCTGGATGGGGATTATCCCGAAAAGGACCAGAATGTTGTCACCACCGGCGGCAGCGGATTTGGTATAGCCGGACTGCTGGTAGGCATCGAACGCGGCTTCATCCCCAGGGAAGAAGGCGTGAAGCGCCTGACCAATATTGCCGATTACCTGAAACGCGCCGACCGCTTCCACGGCGTATGGCCCCATTGGTTGTACGGCCCTACCGGTAAGGTGAAACCTTTCGGACAAAAAGATAACGGCGGAGACTTGGTGGAAAGCTGCTTCCTGATGCAAAGCTTGCTTTGCGTACGCCAATACTTCCGCGACGGCAACGAGCAGGAAAAGGCGCTGGTAGAGAAGATTGACCAATTGTGGAAAGAGATGGAGTTCAGCTGGTATCAGAATGGCAAGGATGTCATCTACTGGCACTGGTCTCCCGAATACAACTGGGAAATGAACTTCCCGCTGGAAGGCTACAACGAAGCATTGATTGTGTATGTGCTCGCAGCCTCCTCCCCCACTTATCCCGTTCCGGCTTCAGCCTACCACAACGGCTGGGCACGCGGCGGCGGCATCAAGTCCGACTCTGCCCCCTACGGCCTGCCTTTGGAATTGAAACACAACGGAGCCGAGAAACTGGGCGGTCCCTTGTTCTGGGCACAATACTCGCACATCGGTCTGGACCCGCGCAACCTGAGCGACCGCTATGCCAACTACTGGAACGTGGTGCGCAACCATGCCCTCTCCAACTACCGCTACTGCGTGGAGAATCCCAAACAATACAAAGGTTACGGCGAGGACTGCTGGGGACTGACCGCCAGCTACTCTACCAAAGGCTATGCAGCCCACTGCCCGGGCGACAACGACCATGGTGTCATCACACCGACAGCAGCCTTGTCCAGTTTTCCCTACACACCGGAGGAATCCATGCGTGCACTGAAGTATTTCTATTCCAAAGGCGACTGGATTTGGGGCAAGTACGGATTCTACGATGCCTTCTCCGAGGGAAGTGACTGGACGGTGCCTCGCTATCTTGCCATCGACCAATGCACCATTGCCCCGATGATTGAGAACTATCGTTCCGGCTTGTTGTGGAAACTCTTCATGAGCTGTCCCGAGGTTCAAGAAGGATTGCAGAAGCTGGGATTTAAGGCTTAGGGATTTACGATTTGACGATTTACGATTGAAGTTAGTATGCGACATGATGGAGCAGCTAAGCTTAAGTTGAATTTCTATATCACTATTCCCCTCCCCCTTCAGGGTGCCGGAGGGGATAATCAAAATTATATCATATGAAGAAATACACATTATTAGCAGCCTTGGCTTTCTCTGCCCTCACCGTGACGGCAACGCCCAAAGAAAACACATCCCAAGGCAATCCGCAGGAGATGGATAAATTCATTACGGAGCTGATGGACAAAATGACGCTGCACGAGAAAATCGGTCAGCTCAACCTGCCGGTAACGGGAAACATCGTCACCGGACAAGCCAAGAGCAGCGACGTTGCCGGTAAAATCCGCAACGGTGAAGTCGGAGGTCTGTTCAACCTGAAAGGCGTGAAGAACATCCGCGAAGTGCAGAAACTTGCCGTAGAGAACAGCCGCCTGGGCATCCCCTTGCTGTTCGGTATGGACGTGATTCACGGTTACGAAACGGTATTCCCCATCCCCTTGGCACTCTCGTGCAGTTGGGATATGGAGGCTATAGAGAAATCGGCCCGTATCGCCGCCATTGAGTCGAGTGCAGACGGTATCTGCTGGACGTTCAGCCCGATGGTGGACATCTGCCGCGATGCCCGTTGGGGACGTGTATCAGAAGGCAACGGTGAAGACCCCTTCCTGGGTTCAGCCATTGCACAAGCCATGATTCGCGGTTATCAGGGCAAGGATATGAGTGCCAACAACGAGATAATGGCTTGCGTAAAGCACTTCGCACTGTATGGCGCCGGAGAAGCCGGCCGCGACTACAACACGGTGGATATGAGCCGCAACCGTATGTTCAACGAATACTTCCCTCCCTACAAGGCTGCCGTAGAAGCCGGTGTGGGTAGCGCAATGACCTCCTTCAATGAAATTGACGGCGTACCCGCCACTGCCAACCACTGGCTGCTGACCGACGTACTGCGCAACCAATGGGGCTTCGACGGCTTCGTGGTGACAGACTATACAGCCATCTCCGAAATGATAGACCACGGAATCGGCGACCTGCAGGAAGTATCCGCACGTGCCTTGACCGCCGGAACAGACATGGACATGGTAGCCGACGGATTTATCGGCACACTGGAAAAATCCCTGAAAGAAGGCAAAGTGACTGAGGCCGACATTGACAAAGCCTGCCGACGCATCCTAGAAGCCAAATACAAGCTGGGACTGTTTGCCAATCCGTATAAATACTGCGACGTGAAGCGTGCCGAAAAAGAAGTGTTCACTCCCGAACACCGTTCCATCGCCCGCCAGATTGCCACAGAGACATTCGTGCTGCTGAAGAACCAGGACAACCTACTGCCCTTGCAACGCAAAGGCAACATCGCCTTGATTGGCCCGCTTGCCAACACCCGTGCCAACATGCCGGGCACTTGGAGTGTGGCAGCCACAGCAGACAAATACAGCACCCTGCTGGAAGGTTTCAAGAATTCTGTCGGCTCCAAGGCCAACATTCTCTATGCACAAGGTAGCAACCTGATGTACGATGCCGACTACCAGACACGCGCCACGATGTTCGGCCGTGAACTGCCCCGTGGCAATGACCAAGAACTGCTGGACGAAGCCCTGAAAGTAGCCGCACAAGCCGATGTCATTGTAGCCGCCCTCGGCGAGTCCTCCGAGATGAGTGGTGAGAGCAGTAGCCGTTCCGAACTGGAAATGCCGGACGCACAGCGCCACCTGCTGGAAGCATTGCTGAAAACGGGCAAACCCGTAGTATTGGTATTGTTCTCCGGACGTCCCGTAGTGCTGACTTGGGAGAATGAAAATGTTCCCGCCATCTTGAATGTATGGTTCGGAGGTAGTGAAGCTGCAGACGCCATTGCCGACGTAGTGTTCGGAGACGTTTGCCCCAGCGGTAAGCTGACCACCACTTTCCCGCAGAATGTGGGCCAGTTGCCTATGGCATACAACCACAAGAATACCGGCCGTCCTCTGAAAGAAGGCAAATGGTTCGAGAAGTTCCGCAGCAACTACCTGGATGTGAGCAACGACCCGCTGTATCCTTTCGGCTATGGCTTGAGCTACACCACCTTCCAGTACAGTGACATCACGCTCAGCTCCAAGCAACTGAATGCGGACGGCAAGCTGACCGCTTCCGTAACCGTAACCAATACGGGTAACTACGATGCAGATGAAATCGTACAGCTCTATATCCGCGACTTGGTGGGCAGCATTACCCGCCCCGTGAAAGAGCTGAAAGGCTTCGAGCGCATCCACCTGAAAAAAGGCGAAAGCAAGCAGGTGACCTTCACCATTACCCCCGAATTGCTGAAGTTCTACAACTACGACATACAGTATGTATACGAACCCGGCGAGTTCCATGTAATGATTGGACCCAACAGCCGCGATGTAAAGACTACGAGTTTTGAGTTGAAATAGGTATAGTTTTGCTTTTAGGTAAGAGGGCAGTCCGCGAAAACCGGGCTGCCCTTTTTTAACACCGTCACCAAATCTTTTTTGCATTTTGATTGTTCAGAGGAGAAACTGAATGATTTATCCACTAAAAAATCAATGTAATGAAGAAGAACCTAAACCTTCCCAAGAAGAAAACCGGAAGACTGAGAAACCTATTTCTGACGGTGTGCCTGCTGGCAAGTGTCGCCGCATCGGCGCAGGAGAAAACAGTAACCGGTACCGTGACCGATGCCCTGGGTGACCCGCTGATTGGTGCCACCGTATTGGTGCAGGGAACCTCCAATGGCGTGATTACCGACATAGACGGCCGGTACTCCATCCAGGCCACCCCGGAGAACACATTGGATTTTTCCTATGTAGGCATGGTGAAGCAAGCTGTCAAGGTAGGCAGCCAGTCGGTAATCAACGTCCAGATGAAAGACGACTCGCAGATGCTGGCCGAAACCGTTGTCATCGGTTATGGCAGCGCCAAGAAGCGAGACCTTACGGGCTCCATCACCAACATTAAAGGCGACGAAATCGCCAACAAGCCGGTGGTCAACCCCGTATCCGCACTGCAAGGAAAGATTGCCGGCGTGCAGGTGATAAACTCCGGCAAGGCAGGCTCCGACCCGGAAATCCGTGTACGCGGAACAAACTCCATCAACGGCTACAAGCCACTCTATGTGGTGGACGGACTGTTCAACGACAACATCAACTTCCTGAATCCGCAGGACATCGAATCCATGGAGATACTAAAAGACCCGTCGTCGCTCGCCATCTTCGGTGTGCGCGGTGCCAACGGCGTGATTATCATCACCACCAAGAAGGCGAAAGAGGGACAGACACGCGTCAATATCAACGGCTCGTTCGGTTTCAAGTCCGTCACCGACAAAATTGCACTGACGGATGCCGAAGGCTTCAAACTGCTGTACAACGAACAGTTGAGGAATGAAGGCAACCCGGAATACAACTTCTCGGACTGGACGGGAAACACCAACTGGCAGGATGAAATCTTCCAGACTGGGTTCATCACCAACAACAACATCAGCATCACGGGTGCCTCGGACAAGAACAGCTTCTATCTCGGTGCGGGCTATGCCTACGAACAAGGCAACATCAAGCACGAGAAGTACAGCAAGATTACGCTGAACATCAGCAACGACTATAAAGTGACGGACAACCTCAAGGTAGGTTTTCAATTCAACGGGGCACGCATGCTGCCCGCCGACACGAAGAGTGTGGCTACAGCCCTGCGCGCAGCTCCGGTGGCGCATGTATTCAACTCCGAGTACGGCCTCTACACCTCACTGCCCGGATTCCAGAAGGCACAGATGAACAACCCGATGGTGGACGTAGACCTGAAGGCGAATACAACGAAAGCCGAGAACTACCGTGGCTCGGGCAACGTGTACGGGCAATGGGATTTCCTGAAACACTTCCAGTTCAAGGCCATGTTCTCCCTGGACTATGCCTCGAACAGCACACGGACATACACCCCGGTTATCCAGGTATATGACGCAAGCGTCGAGGGAGACATAGCCACGCTGGGCAACGGCAAGACCGGAGTGTCCCAAGCCAAAGAAACGGAAATGAAGGTACAGAGCGACTATCTGCTGACCTACACCAACTCCTGGGGAGACCACAGCGTGACGGCCACAGCCGGTTTCACCACCTACTACAACAAGCTCGAGAATCTGAACGGCGCCCGTACCCAAGGGGTAGGCCTGGTCATTCCGGACAATCCCGACAAATGGTACGTAAGTATCGGCGACGCAGCCACCGCCACCAACGGAAGTACGCAGTGGGAGCGCTCCACCGTGTCCGTGCTGGCACGCGTGCTCTACAACTACAAGGGCAAGTACCTGTTCAACGGCTCCTACCGCCGCGACGGTTCTTCCGCCTTCTCCTACACCGGCAACCAGTGGCAGAACTTCTACTCCGTCGGCCTGGGCTGGCTGATGAGCGAGGAAGCATGGATGAAGGACATCACCTGGCTGGATATGCTGAAACTGAAAGGCTCATGGGGCACACTGGGCAACCAGAACCTGGACCGCGCCTATCCCGCCGAACCGTTGCTGACGAATGCCTACTCCGCCGTGTTCGGCACCCCGTCTGCCATCTATCCGGGCTACCAGCTTGCCTACCTGCCCAACCCCAAACTGCGCTGGGAGAAGGTGGAAGCCTGGGAAGCCGGTGCAGAAGCCAACTTCCTCCGCAACCGCCTGCACTTTGAAGGGGTGTACTACAAGAAGAAAACCAAAGACCTGCTGGCCGAAGTGCCGGGCATCTCGGGCACCGTACCGGGTATCGGAAACCTTGGCTCCATCGAGAATTCGGGCGTAGAGCTTGCCTTGAGCTGGCGCGACCGGATAGGCAACTGGAACTACAACATCGGAATGAACCTTGCCACCATCAAGAACAAGGTACTGAGCCTCGTGCAGGAAGGCTACTCCATCATAGCCGGAGACAAGCAGCAGAGCTACACAATGGCAGGATACCCCATCGGCTACTTCTACGGTTACAAAGTGGACGGAGTATACCAATCGAAAGCGGACATTGACGCTTCTCCCGAAAACACACTGGCTACCGTCACTCCGGGAGACCTGAAATTCGCAGATGTGAACGGTGACGGTAAGATTGATAAAGATGACGTCGTACCTCTCAACTACTCTGCTGTACCGTTTATACAATATGGTTTTGCACTTGATTGGAACTACAAGGCATTCCGTGTTAGTATTTTGTTTGAAGGAGTTTCTAAAGTACAATATTTTCAAGGTGGTCGGGGATTCTATCCTTTCTTAAATGAGTCAAGAGGCAACTTACTCGAAATGGTTGCTGATCCAAGAAATCGTTGGATTCCAAGAGAATATGCTGAGGCTAATGGCATTGATCCTGCATTGGCAGAGAATCCGAATGCTAAGTTTCCGCGACTAACGTATGGAGAAAATAAAAATAATAATCAGGAGTCTACCTTCTGGTTAGCTGACGGTAAATATCTGCGCCTCAAAAATGTAGATATCTCTTACCGTTTTACGAATAATTGGTTGAAGAGTCGTGTCGGCGTGGAATCTGCTACTCTCAGTTTGATAGGCGAGAATTTGCATGTGTGGGATAAAGTGAAGCTTTTTGATCCATCGCAAGCCTCTGGTAATGGAGCGGAATATCCTTTGCAAAGGATGTACACCTTACAGTTGAACTTAACTTTCTAAAGGACGATTATTATGAAAAAGAAAACAAATATTATAAAGACTTTATTTCTGTCGATGGTTTGTAGTATAACCATCGGGCTGCAATCTTGCGGTGATTATCTGGATGTCGAAGAATATATTGACCAGATGACTTTTCTTGACTCCGTATTCTCTCGCAAAGAACTCCTGGATCAGTATATTAACGGTGCAGCGCAATATATACCCAATGAAGGCAAACTTTGGTCAAATTCTTCTACACCGTTCCAAATTGCTTCTGATGAGAATTTCATGTCCTGGAATGATAGCCAGCACTACGGCATGAAGTTTTTGCTGGACGAGATTACTCCTTATGACGGATATTACAATAATTATCCCAAATATTATCAGGGTATTCGTATGGCACTCACTGCCTTGTCGAGAATCAATGAAGTACCCGATGTGACAGACGTTGAACGTCGTGAGTTGATGGGACGATGCTACTTTTTGGTAGGATATTATTATT
>OHTC01000522.1_pt1 | contig 19471 bp, 17 predicted proteins | sample 1578801 | NCBI WGS metagenome assembly OHTC01 (sample SAMEA3879556, study PRJEB24766) | human gut metagenome | biome: human-associated habitat; feature: feces | place: USA | collected 1985/1987 | reverse complement strand
GGGTGTGCCGCATCCGTAAGGCAGCAGAGCCGCCAACGGCTGCGCAACAGCGGATGATAGGAGCACATCAAGTCGTATAGCAACACCCAACGCGGCAACGCCGCGCGCAGGCACTCTCATTCCGGAGGCACAAAAGTCATTCGAGCCCGAAACTGCCAATCAAAAGCCCTTCTCTTGGGATTCCAAAGAAGCCATTCTCTTTTGCGAAAGAGAATGGCTCCTTTGCCCCCGCCGCCCGCAGGCGGCATACCCCCTCGCACTTGTGCGAAGAAAGGGAGCATTCTCTCACGTGAGAGAATAGCCCCCTTTCCCGCGTTCCCCACGTCAGGTGGGGGAATTTTCTGAAAAAAGTTCTGAAATTACTTCAGCTTCATCGGCGTGAGCTGGAGATAATCGTCCAGCGTGCCGTCATGCAGGCAGCAATCGATAATCTCGCGGCCCAGCGGGTCGAGATCGTCGGAGATGAACTGCTGGAGCTGCTCTTTGAAGAAGTCGGTCAGGATCTTGGCGCCGGCGTCGTAGCCCGCGTTGCCGAGCTTGGACTGCGTCTCGGGGCGCAGGAACGTCTGACGGATGAACTGGCCGTCGAGCTTCATTTCATCGAGCGCGTAGCCGAACAGCGGGCAGCGCGCGGGGACCAGATGCTTTTCGCGCACAAAACCGTTGTGGCGCGCGAGGTATTCGCGCGAGAGCCACTCGCCCATGAATCCAACATGATAAGCGCCGATGTGCTGGTTCGGGATCAGCACGTTCGTCGTCTTAGGCGCAGACATGATCTGCTCGAGCAGCAGATTCGCCTGCGTGACCTTGAGGCCCGTGGCGAACGGCCAGTAGGAGCCGACGCCCTCGGCCTTCAGGCCGCTGCCGGCGTTCGTATCGGCGATGGACGGGTTCTTGAAGCCGCGTGGAGAGATGAGTCTCCACAGCCAGGCAATGGACTGCGGCACGACCTGCAGCATGCCCATGACGCCGTAGTTCGGGTCTTTCGCAGTAGAGGGCGGCATGCGCACACCGAAGCTGCGCACGTCGACCTCGACGGGCTCGGTATCAGGCACGATGTTGTCAACCATCTTGCGCGGCAAGATGACGCGCGGGTTGGAGCAGGGCTTGCCGTTCGACTCGATCACATGCTCCCAGATGAGGCAGGTCGCACCGGGCGTGCCGTCCATGTTGAAGAAGACCAGCGGCTCGCTCGGATGGATACAGATGCGCTCGTAAAGCGGGCTGTTGCCGTAGGCATTCATGCCGTCCATACGCAGGAACCAGCCGTCCTCGGCATCGAGGATGCGCAGCTTGCCGCTCTCGGGATCCTGGAAGCTCTTGAGCGCGCAGGCCATATCGTCGGCGATGGGGTGGATTTTGCAGCTCTCGCCAAGCGTCATGTAATATTTTTCGCCCGTGACCGTATGCGTACCGATGAGCAGGCGGTCGTCCTCTTCGCGGTGGAAGTCCTCGAGCATTTCGCTCTTGCCGCCGCCGGACGCGCCCTCGTGCATGAACACGACCTCGCACTCATACGGCGTTTCGACCATGGCCGCGCTCGTGTGGCAGCAGACCCAGCCCTCCTGCTCGCCGATATCGAGCAGCAGCGAGAAAACGCCCTTCTTGGCGCTGGGGCCGGGATAGAGGTTGTAGGCCCAGACCTCGTGCATCTCCTTGGAGCGGTTGTGCACGACGACCTGCTTGCCGTCAAAGTGCGTGTGGCGGAACGGCGGCGCGACAAAGATGATGGCGCGGGGCTTATAGTGCTCAGGCACATCGACAATGCTCGTAAAGCCCTGCATGTTCGCCAGCGACAGCGCAAAGAACGCGGCATTGAGCGGGCAAATCATCAGGCTCGGATAGCCGTGGCCGCGCGGACCGGCGGAAAACGGCAGCATGATGACCTGCTGCGTGGAGAGCCAGTCGAGCGTCTCCTGACGGAGCGACGAAAACTCGTAGCCAAAGCGGTCCTTGAAGCGCGGTTTGTCGGAGGGCAGATCGTCGCCGATGGCCATGCTGTTCGGGTCGCGGCGGCGCATGTAGTCTTCCATGAAGTTGACGACGCAGCCGTTCTTGCAGCGCACGACTTCCGCTTCCTTGACCGTGCCATTGCCCTCGATGGGGTAGACCACGTCGTAGCGGGAGGTATGCGTGGGGCCGTAGGCCATCTCCTCGAGTTCTTCCTTCGTCTCGGCATAGGCGATGCACTTGCACTTTTTGAGTGCTGCGGTGACCTCGGGGGCTAAATCAAATTTTTCAAAATACTGGTCAAACATGAAAAGATCCCTCCACATCTCATTGGGGTTTGATGATTGTTTATTCGCTGCGGGACTTTTTCATGCCGCGTGTCTTCGGGGGAAGAACACTGCTGCGGCATAACAAAAGATTGAGGTAATGCTATCACGATTGATAGAAAAACGCAATAAAACATCCTTGAATGTTTTAGAAAACATGGATGATTTTTCAAAATAGTTAAATAAACAAAAAGAAGACGCTCTGCTGCGCAGAGCGTCTTCGCGGGAAAACCGAAAGGATTTACGAGATCTTTCTGAGAAAATTGCCGCCGATGCGCACGCCCTCCTGCACGATGAAAAAGGCGTGGGGATCGAGCTCGCGCACGGTCTCCTGCAGCTCCGCGACCTCAAACTTCGAGACGCAGACGCACAAAACGCGCATGTCGCTCTCCGTATATGCGCCCTTGCCCTCCCAGTACGTCACGCCGCGGCCAAGGCGCGACATGATGCTGCGCGGGAGCTCGGGATCTGCGTCCCTTGTGAAGATGAGCACCTGCACGTTGATGTTCTGCTGGTGCCCGCGGTCGATGAAAAGCGAGCAGAACACGGTGTAGATGACGGAGTAGATGGCCGTCTGGATATCAAAGAGCAGTGCGCAGGCGACGTAGAGCACGATGTTGAAGCCCAGCGAAAAGCGCCCGACGGTGAAGCGGCTGCCGCGCTTCGTGAGGCACAGGCCGACGACATCGAGCCCTCCGGTCGAGCAGCCGCAGGTCAGAGCCAAGCCGAGGGCAAAGCCGCACAGAATGCCGCCGACGAGGCACGAGGCGAGAGGATCGTCCAAGATCGGCACAGCGGGCGACTGGATCACGCTCAAAAAGAGCGACGACGCGCCCACGCAGATCAGCGTGCGGATCAAAAACGCGCGCCCGAGGTCGCGCCACGCGAGATACAGCACCGGAATATTGATGAGAAAATACCGGCGATGTCCACCCCTGCGGGCAGCTCGACAGCCTGCGCGAGCAGTGTTCGGATGATCTGGCTCAGTCCGACCACGCCGCCGGAATAGAGGCCCATCGGTACGACGAAAAGGTTCACGCCCAGCGCGTAGAGGAATGTTGCGAAAACCGCGATCAGGACGCGCGCCCATTTGTTTTGCAGCGCTTTGTGCAGCATAGCTCTTGCCCTCACTTTTCTCCGCACTGACCATTATTCTATGTACCCGTGCGGGTCTTATTCGCTTGTTACCTTTTGATTATAGCCCATAGCGGAGGCACTTGTAAAGCCTTCTCCGCGCGCGGGAGAGCGTGCGCGACACCGTGGACTTGTCCCGCCCGATGGCCGCGGCGATCTCCGTGACGGTCATGTTTTCCTCGTACCGCAGGCGCAGCAGCTCGCGCTGGCGGGCGGTAAGCTCCTCCTCGCGGGCAAGGCGCAGATTGCGTTTGAGGCGCATGAGGTCGCTCTCGTTGTCGCCCGCGTGCGCGGCGATCCAGGCGGTCATGTCGCCGTAAACTTCATTGTTGCGCATACTATAAGGTGTACTTTTCATTGCGGTAATAGCCCCTTTCGTAATAGTGCCGCGTCAGCTCGGCCAGCTCGCGCGACTGGCGCTGAAGCTGCTGGAGCTCCAAAATGCGCCGCTTGAGTCGCTCGCGCTCCTCCTTCGTCGGTGCGGCCTTGGCCTGCTCGCGCAGGACCGTGATGCGCATACGGAAGCGCAGCGCGTCCTCGCGGTAGACAAACGACATCTGATACAGCGTCATAGCGTGCTCGCCTCCCCTAATATGTATTCAAACGACCGGAGCGCTTCGCGCGCAAAGCGCGGAAAGCAGTCCGCGCAGACGGTCACGCCATTTCGGTACCACAGCGTCTCCCCCGCGTAAATGTCCTGCGCGCAGAGTGAGCAGACCGCGTGCACCGAATCATGGTGTCTTTTTCCTGCGTACAACAAAATTCCTCCTTTTTTCAAATTCCCTGTTGACAAACGAATCGAAGTCTGGTAATATACAACCTGTTCGTTGCTGAGATGCTGGTATAGCTCAGCTGGTAGAGCAGCTGATTTGTAATCAGCAGGTCGGGGGTTCGAATCCGTCTACCAGCTCCACCGACAAGCAAACAATTTCAGATGGGGGAATTCCCGAGTGGCCAAAGGGGGCAGACTGTAAATCTGTTGTCAGTGACTTCGGTGGTTCGAATCCACCTTCCCCCACCAAGAACGAGTTGATGAAAGTCAGCTCGTTCTTTTTGTTTTGTAGTGGTTTGGAAAATGTAAGCGATACGCCAGTGGCGTATCAGAGCCGCTCTGCGGCCTGCGTCGAGATCACACTTTCGTCGTTTTACCACAAAAGCAAAAATATCGAGCTGCCCTTAGGCTGGCTCGATATTTTCTTTCTCTCTATTTTTTTCGCGTCCGTCCTTTTCAGGGCGGCGCGTTTTCTTTTTCTGCTGCGGGGATCAGCCGCCGTACCGGTATCGGCGGCGTGCGCCGCGGGCAAACTGAGGAGAACGCTCGCCGCGGCACGCCATCAAGTACAAAGAACTTGTTAGCAAAATCAAGATATCACAAGAATCTTGCTATGTCAAGAATAAAATCACAAGTTTCTTGTTATAATTGATTGACAGATACAAGCTTCTGCGATAGAATACAGTCAAATCTTGTCGCAGCCTGCGTTTTCTGGGGGAATTTTGATGAGTTTTGGCAAACAAATGCGTCTGCGGCGTGAGGAGCTTCATCTCTCGCGCGCGGCGCTGGCGGAGGAGCTTGGCGTTTCGCCCTCTGCCATCAGCAACTATGAAAACGGCGTCAGCTCGCCGAAGGAGGAGGTGCTGCTCCGGCTGTTTGATGCGCTTGAGATCGACCCGAACTACCTTTACCGCGATTCGTTCCGCTCAGGCAGCTTCGTCTGCTCGCGCGCAGAGCAGGATTTGATCGAAAAGTGCCGCTCGCTCTCGCCGCTCGAGCGCGAGACGGTAGGCAGCCTCGTCAGCGCCCTGTGCACGATGCATACAGGGCGGGAGGAAGCGAGCGCGCCACGCCGCATCCCGCTCTACCGCTCGATCGAGGCGGCGGGCTACGCCGCCCCCGTGCTAGGCGAGGATTTTGACTACATCGTCGACCACGGCGATGTGCCGCCGGGAGCGGAATTCGCCGTGCGCATCCGCGACGACAGTTTAGAACCCGTGCTGCACGGCGGCAGCGTCGCCTACCTCAATCACGACCCGCTGCATGCGGGCGATGTGGGCATCTTCTGCGTCGGGGGCGACATGCTCTGCAAGCAGTATTACCGCGACCCGCTCGGCGTTTCGTACCTCTTCTCTCTGGGGCGGGACCGCAGCGGCGCGGACGTCATCTGCGGCCCTGAGAGCGGAAAGCGCTTCATCTGCTTTGGGCATGTGATCCTGCCTCACCGCGTGCCGCTGCCAGGCATAGGCCTATGAGCGGGAAAAAGGCGCATTTTGCGTGGAAAAGACTTGAATCGTTCACAAATTCTGCTTATAATACAGGTTTGGAAATCAATAAAAAAGAAGGAAGCGTATTTCTCATGACGAAAATTGACATTTTCTCCGGCTTTCTGGGCGCCGGCAAGACCACGCTCATCAAAAAGCTGATCGCGGAAGCCTACAGCGGCGAAAAGCTCGTGCTGATCGAGAACGAATTCGGCGAGATCAACATCGACGGCGGCTTTCTCAAGGAGTCCGGCATCGAGATCTCCGAGATGTCCGCGGGCTGCATCTGCTGCTCCCTCGTCGGTGACTTCAACAAGGCGCTCAAAGAGGTCGTGGCGCAGTTCCACCCCGACCGCATCCTCATTGAGCCGAGCGGCGTTGGTAAGCTCTCTGACGTCATCGTCGCCGTCGAGCGCACTGTCGACGAGTGCCCGGGCGAGCTCAAGCTCAACAGCTATGTCACCGTGGCCGACGCCAGCAAGGTCAAGGTCTATATGAAGAACTTCGGTGAGTTCTACAACAACCAGATCGAGGCCGCTGGCACGATCATTCTTTCCCGCACGCAGAAGCTCTCGCAGGAAAAGCTCGAAGCTGCCGCTGCGATGCTGCGCGAGAAGAACCCCGACGCCGCCATTCTGACGACGCCGTGGGACGAGCTGGACGGCAAGACCATCCTCTCCGCGGTCGAGAAGGTGTCGCTCAGCGACGAGCTTCTTGAAAAGATGCGCCGCGAGCACGAGATCGAAGAGGCCGAGCACGAGCATGAGCATCACCATCATCACGATCACGATGAACATGACGAGCACGACCATGAGCATGAACACGAGCATCACCATGACCACGATGAGGATGAGCATGACCACGAGCACGAGCATCATCACGACCATGACCATGACGAGCACGACGAGCACGAGCATCACCACCATCACCACGACGGCGAGGAGTGCGACGATCCCGAGTGCGAGTGCCACCATCACCATCATCACCACGCCGACGACGTCTTCTCCTCCTGGGGCAAGGAGACGCCGAAGAAGTTCAGCAAGGAAGCGCTTGAGGACATGCTCCACAAGCTGGACAGCGGCGACTACGGCCACATCCTGCGTGCCAAGGGCATCGTGAACGGCGAGGACGGCTGGCTCGAATTCGACTACGTGCCCGAAGAGCATGAGGTCCGCGCGGGCCATCCCGACTATACGGGCCGTCTGTGCGTTATCGGCGCGGAGCTCAAGGAAGACAGCCTTGCAGAACTGTTTGGAGTGTAATTCATGGATATTCCTGTTTATCTGGTCGCCGGATTCCTCGATTCCGGCAAAACGAGCTTTATCAACGGCATTTTGGAGGACGGCTTTGCCCGCGAGGACAAGACGCTTCTGATCTGCTGCGAAGAGGGCGACGAAGAATATGAGAAGAAGGCGCTCGACAACGTCACCGTTGTCACGGTGGACGACGAAGAGGAGCTGACGCTCGCCTTCTGCAAGGAGCTTGAAAAGAAGCACCGCCCCAAGCAGGTGCTCATTGAGTACAATGGCATGTGGCAGATGGAAAAGCTATACCGCGAGGTGCTGCCCGCCAACTGGGTGCTCTATCAGATCATGACGTTCGTGCAGGCGCCGACGTTCGAGCTGTTTGTCAAGAACATGGGCCAGCTCATGATGGAAAAGATCACGAATGCGGACATGATCGTCTTCAACCGCTGTGACGACAAGCTCAAAGAGAGCCTGCGCGCGCGCAACCTGCGCATGGTCAACCGCCGCGCGGACATCTATCTTGAGGACAACGACGGCAACAGCGAGGATTACCTGACCGGCGACGAGTGCCCGTTCGACATGACGCCTGAGCTCATCGACATTCCCGACGACGACTACGGCGTGTGGTACGTCGACGCGATGGACCATCCCGACCGCTGGGACGGCAAGAAGGTCCACATGAAGCTCATCATGTGCCACTCGAAGAAGTTCCCGGGCATCCACTGCCCCGGCCGCTTCGTGATGACCTGCTGCGAAAACGACATCCAGTTCGTCGGCATCGTCGCCAAGGGCGACAGCCTGAAGGCCTACAAGAATCGCGACTGGGTCGATATCACTGCCACGGTCAAAAAGGAGCACCTCGACGCCTATGAGGGCGAGGGCCCCGTGCTGTACGTCGAGCGCATCACCACCACGTCGAAGCCCGCGCAGGAAGTCGTGTCGTTCTGACGACGCGATTTGCGGAGGTAAGGTGAATCAGCAGCGCGCGCAGCGCTGCGGAGTTTTCTCCTACTAACCCGCAGGGGGGCGCGAATAAAGGGGACATTCTCTTCTCGAAGAGAATGTCCCCTTTTGAATCCCAAGGGAAGGATGAGGGGGAACCCCCTCGCCCCCCGACATTGCGGTTTTGAGGCTTGAAGAGCTGCTCAGCCTGCGGAATCGGGTACCTGCCGGGTGATGGTTCTAAACGATTTGACTTTTTTCTATCTTCGCTGTCGCTCCCTGATCTGAATGCAGTCTTGGTAGAATCCCCTGCCGTCGCTAGATTTTGCCAACCTTGCTGCCCCCCAAAAGCGGCATCGCTGCGCTCGCTGCACTTTTAAGTTATCGTATATTTTTTACGATGGCCATGTGGTCATATCCGCGGTGCGCCGCTTGCGCTGTGCGCCTTGCCGTCACCAAGCTTTACACGCAGCGGCGGCAGTTCGATGCCGAGCATCAGTTTGACGAGCCAGGCAAAAAACAGCAGCACTAAAATTGGGATCAGGCACGACGTAACGAGCATGACGGCGAGGGCCTCGATAAAGCGGTTCAGGACCGTTTTGAGCTGCTCGACCGCGTCATTCACCGCACCGCTGATGCCCTCAGTCACCTTGGAAAAGAGGCCGGAAAGGCCGCTCTTTTCCCCCTCGTCCGTCTCGCCCGAGGTGGCGGACTGGATATCCTCGGTCGTCTGCTCGGCGTTTGCGATGGTCTCTTCGATCGAGGCGCGGTATGTGTCCTCAATCATGCTCGAGACTTTGACACCCGCGGGAATGGCAAACGCGATGGCGAGCGCGAAGAGCAGCAAATGCCACGCAAGCTTCCCCAGCGCGGCGCGCAGCTTTTCGGAAAAGAGCGCAGCGATGCCAAGCGCGCAGGCTGCGGGGATCAGGATCGTGAACGACACGTAGGATGTGATCGTCAGCAGATACTTTTCCAAAAAGATGGCGCAGAGCACGATGAGGAAATAGCCGCTCAGGTCGGCGAGCTTTTCGGCGATGGGCGTCGCGGTGTCGCCCGGCAGGAGCGTGATGGCTGCGCTCGCGGCGGTGGACGCCGCTGTCAGCTCGAGCACCGTCTCCTGCTTTTCCACGAGCGCGTCGATGGACGCTTGATGGTACGCGGGGTCGGACGCTCTCTTCCCTACCGCGAAGATGGAAAGGAGCGCCGCCAGAACGAGAAGCGCCGCGAGCGCGGCCTTTCTGGTTGTCACTGAATGCATAGTTGCCTCCAAAAAACGGGATGGCTCTATCATACCGAAACGGCGGAAGATGTCAAGAAAGCGCGGTTGCGGTCGCATCGCCGCGCGCGGTTTCAGTCCTCTCCATCACGTCGAAAACATAGAGAAGCGGTATGAAAATGCTAACATTCCGCTAATTTTTTTCAAATTTTACATACCTTTTTCGAATTCTGTCTTGTCACCTGCCTTGTTTTTACGGAAAGTTCGTGATAGAATACAGATACGACAGGATCGGCAAATCTTTTTTCATTCATTCTGTCAAAACGGAAGTTTTTTCTTTCCCGTTTCCGGCGTGAAAGCGCCTGTACTGATCTGACAAGCAAATCAAGCAATGTTTGGCAAACCTGCTGAAAAGCAGGGACGCAAAGCCAGAGGGGTCTAAGGCCGCCGTGTGCGGTTATGACAGCCGGTTGCAAATCATTCGGAAGGGCAGCGCCCTTCCTGCACCGCCCGGCCCTCTCTGAAAGCAAGGTACAGGCGGGAAACCTTTTTGCCGAAAAGAGTGGGAATGAACATGCGACAAACATTTTATGAGTTCTGCATGCTGCACGAAAGGACAAACTTACTGAAAGAATGGGACGAATCGCGCAATTTCCCGCTCACGCCGGACACCGTTTCCTACGGCAGCAAGAAAAAAGTCTGGTGGACGTGTGAAAACGGCCATTCGTGGCAGACGACGGTGCATGTGCGCTCCGAGGGGAGCGGCTGTCCGTACTGCACGGGGCGAAAGGTCCTGCCAGGCTTCAACGATCTTGGCACACTCTATCCCGATGTCGCCGCGCAGTGGGACCGCGAGAAAAACGGCTCGCTCTCGCCGCGCGACGTCTCCACGGGCTCGAAGATCCGCATCTGGTGGCGCTGTCCGGAGGGGCACTCGTGGCAGTCGCCCGTCGCCTCGCGCACGGCGTGGGGGCACGGATGCCCCGTGTGCGCGGGCAAGACGATCATCACGGGTGAAAATGACCTCGCCCACCTCCAGCCCGAGATCGCCGCACAGTGGGACAAGCGTAAAAACGGGCGCTTAAAGCCGAGTGAGGTCGCCGTCAGCTCTAACCGTCCCGCATGGTGGCACTGCGAGCTGGGGCATTCCTACCGCGCGACGGTCGCCTCGCGCACGCAGCGCAAGACCGGATGTCCCTACTGCGCGGGACGCAAGGTGCTCAAGGGCTTCAATGATCTGAAAACCCTCTGCCCTGACATTGCCGCGCAGTGGCACCCGTCTCTCAACGGCGCGCTGACGCCGGAGATGGTCACACCCGGCAGCAACAAAAAGGTCTGGTGGCAGTGCTCCATGGGACACGTGTGGAAATCCGTCATCTATCCGCGCACCGGCGCGCAGCAGTGCGGCTGCCCCGTCTGCGCTGGAAAGGTGAGCACAACACACGCGCGGCGTTACGCCCAGCTCGGCGAAATTCGCACCTTTACCGAGCTGTGACAAGACCAATTCTATAAAAACGATCAAGGCCGCGGAAAGCGATGTGCTTTCCGCGGCCTTGCTTTTTGCCTGATTTGGACGCACTGTCAGCACTATGTTTAGTGCTGACGCGTTTTCTTTCCCGCTTTCGCCAAAAAGCAGTGCCCCTCTCTATTGCGGCGAGGGGCGGTACAATCTGTTCAATGGGTCAACTTGTTGCCGCAGGCGAAACAAATGATTGTTATATGTGGACACTTGCGCCTGATTTTCCCCTGTGCTATAATGCAGTTACTTTAATCGGATAAATTACCTGTAAAGGAGAATCATCATGGATTATATGGCTCTTTCCGCTGCCGAGTGGCAGCAGGAATACGACAAGGTGTCCGCCGAATACGAGAGCTGGAAGGCCAAGGGCCTCAAGCTCAACATGGCGCGCGGCAAGCCGAGCAAGCAGCAGCTCGACCTTGTCAGCGGCATCCTGACCGCGCTGACCAGCGCCGAGGAGTGCGTGGACAACGGCGTGGACGCCCGCAACTACGGCGAGCTCAAGGGGCTTGAGAGCGCGCGTAAGCTGTTCGCCGATATCCTCGGCTGCAAGACCTCTCAGGTCTTCGCCGGCGGCAATTCGAGCCTCCAGCTCATGTACGACACGGTCTCCAAGGCCTACACCCACGGCCTGCTGCACAGCGAAAAGCCGTGGTGCAAGGAAGAGAGCGTCAAATGGCTCTGCCCCGCGCCGGGCTATGACCGCCACTTCAAGGTGACCGAGAGCTTCGGCTTTGAGCTCATCACCATCCCGATGACCGAAAACGGCCCCGACATGGACATTGTCGAAAACCTCATCAAGGACCCGAGCGTCAAGGGCATGTGGAACGTGCCGAAGTACTCGAACCCCGACGGCATCATCTACTCCGACGAGACCATCGAGCGCATTGCGAAGATGAAGCCTGCCGCGCCGGACTTCCTGCTGATATGGGACAACGCCTACTGCATCCACGAGTTCGACGGCGATTTCGTCCCCTTCGCCGACATTCTGAGCGAATGCGAGAAGTACGGCAACGCCGACATGGTCTTTGAATTCGCCTCTACGAGCAAGGTGACACTCCCCGGCGCGGGCATTGCGTGCTTTGCGTGCAGCGAAGCCAACATGGAGTACATGACCAAGCTCATCGGCATTCAGGCCATCAGCTTCGACAAGATGAACCAGCTGCGCCACGTCAAGTATCTCCAGAACAAAGAACACACCCTCGCGCTGATGAAAGAGCACGCCAAGATCATGAAGCCGAAGTTCGACATGGTCATCGAAACGCTCGAGCGCGAGATCAAGCCGCTCGGCATTGCGAGCTGGCACACGCCCAAGGGCGGCTACTTTGTCTCCGTGAACACGGCTCCCGGCCTTGCCAAGCGCACGCTGGCGCTGGCCAAGGAGGCTGGCGTCGTGATGACGAGCGCGGGCGCGACCTATCCGTATGGACACGACCCTCTTGACAGCAACATCCGCGTCGCTCCGTCGCTGCCCCCGGTCGAGGAGCTCGAGCAGGCGATGGCCGTCTTCTGCTGCTGCCTCAAGCTTGCCGCGCTGGAGAAGAGCAAGAAGTAAGGCATATTTGCATCAAAAAAGCGGACCGCAGTGCGGTCCGCTTTTTCTCATTTCGATTCACTTTTCCGCTTTCTTCTCTTCCCGCTTCAAGCGCCATACGGCGAGCGAACGCACGAGAAGAACATTGATAAGCGCAAGGCGCGCGTAGCTGTAGACGACATTCAGAAGGAAGTACGGCGAAATGTTGCTGTAATTACCGAGATTGTCAAGCAGCAGCGGCATAACGCCGTAGCTCATCAGAAGCGGCAGCGCGACAAGCGCCAACCCCCAGCCGACGATCAGCCATTTGCGTTCCTTTTTTGTCGCGGGCAGCTTCATTTTTCGGTAAGCGAGCACCGTCCAGACGGTCATCAGGACCATGGCGGCGAACTGCACCCATGCGATCGCAAGGCGCATATAGTTCATCTGCGGCGTCCAGAGGTGCGTCATGAAGATGGTCGTCCACGAAAGGCCGGTCGCAAAGCGGAGGTAAAGGTCAACGCAGGCATAGACCGCCCAGCCGCACCACAGGCCCGTGCGATGCTTCACCGTAAAGCAGATGATGCCGCAGAGGAAAAACGGCAGTCCGTAAATCAGCCCCGCCAGCAGATCGCCGGCGAGTATTAGACAGGTGAGCAGAAGGACCGCGCCGATACACATTAAAATTGTACCCGCAATGGTGTGACGCTTTTCCTGCTCGGACGAAGTCTGCGGCGTGAAAGAGGCGGGTACTGCCTGTGCCGCGGGCGCGGCTGTTTCCGTCTTTGGCACGCCCTCGCCGCGCACGAGCTCGTCGAGCGTCACGCCGAAGAGCTCGGAGAGCTTTAATAGCTTGTCAAGCTCGGGGATGGAGGCGTCGGTCTCCCATTTGGATACGCTCTGGCGCGAGATGTCCAGCGCGTCGGCAAGGTCGCCCTGCGACCAGTTTTTCTGTGTGCGCAGGCGCACGATGTTCTCTCCAAGTGTCATGTGATGGGGTTCTCCTTTGCAGATTTTCTGCGTTCAGCTTACCAAAAGGCGCGCAAAAAGTCCACCAAGCGGGGTTGAAAAATTAGCAACCAGCGGTTGCAGCTCAAAAAAGAGGCCATAAATGGCCTCTTTTTTGAAAAAGTTTCGCTGCGCTTTGTGCCTTGCCACCCGTAGGGTGGCTGCGACACACGCTTCGCGCAAAGTATTTTTTGTCACGCGCAGGTCGCGACAAAAAATAATCAAAACCATTTTGCGCCTGCGGACGCGAAAAAATTGAGATCGTTTTTTCTGACGACATGCGCGTCAGAAAAAACTCCTCTCGCTCCGCAAACGTGCGCGCCTACGGTGCGTGCGCTGCCGCGGAGCGCGATCCTTTTCAAAAACAAAGAGCGCCTTTCGGCACTCTTTGTTTTTGATTAAAATTCGTAGTCTACGGCCACGCGGTCGGCGCGGATGGACTTGCAGATGTCGCTCACAGCAACGTGGCGGGGATCGACCTTGTAGGCGTTCAGGTCATCCATCGTCTCAAACTCGGAGACGAGCACGGCGTCGTAGTTGTCCTTGCCGATATTCTTTGCGACTTCGCACTTTTTGAGCTGCGGGATCACGCCGTCGAGCGCGGCGAGCTTCGTCAGAAACTCGTTGGCCTTTTCCTCGGTGCCCTCGCGGAACTTCCACATTACGATATGACGGATCATAGGTATCTTCTCCTTTTTATCTGGCGTTGTAGACCTCGATGGCCTTTTTGAGGATATCCATGGCGCGCTCGAGCTTGTCGCTTTCGAGGACGTAGGCCATGCGGACTTCGTTTTTGCCCTTCCCGGGCGTCGCGTACATCGAGCCTCCCGGGGCCATCATCACGGTCTCGCCGTTGTCGCTGAATTCCTCGAGCAGCCATTGCTGGAACTTGTCGGCATCGTCGACCGGCAGCGCGGCCATCACGTAGAACGCGCCACCCGGCACGTCGAACACCACGCCGGGGATCTCGCCGAGCTTGCGGCAGAGCGTGTCGCGGCGCTTCTTATACTCGTCGCGCACGGCGGCAAAATACTCGGGGCCGACGGTGTAGAGCGCGGCAGACGCGATCTGGTCGAGCGTCGCGACCGAAAGTCTTGCTTGGCAGTATTTCATCGCGTGGTTCATAAACTCCTTATTCTTGGAGATCAGGCAGCCGATACGCGCGCCGCAGGCGGAAAAGCGCTTGGAGACCGTGTCGATGACGATGATGTTGTCACCCGCCCTGTCGGCAAATTCGCCAAACGACTGGAGCTTCTCCCCGCCGTAGACGAATTCGCGGTACGCCTCGTCGCCGATGAGGAACAGATCATGCTTTTGTGCGACATCGACGAGCATCTCCATCTCCTCGTGGCTCAGCACAACGCCGGTCGGGTTGCCGGGGTTCGTGACCATGATGGCGCGCGTGTGCTCGTTGATGAGAGATTCGATCTTCTCGCGCTCAGCGTAGCGATACCCCTCCTCCGGGCAGGTCGGGATCGGGCGAATCGATGCACCGCAGGTGCGGGTCATCGTGTTGTAGTTGGGGTAGAACGGCTCGGGAATGAGAATTTCGTCGCCGTCGTCGAGAATGCACTGCAGCGCGATCTGAAGCGCTTCGCTGCCGCCGGCGGTGACGTAGATCTCACTCTTGCCGAAGTGCATGTCGAGCTTGTCGTAATAGTTCTGGATCGCGTCGATCAGCTCGGGGATGCCGGGCGAGGGCGCGTAGGCCAGCACCGGCTGCTCGAAGTGACGGACTGCCTCGAAAAACGCGGGAGGAGTCTGTACGTCAGGCTGGCCGATGTTGAGGTGATAGATGTTGATGCCGCGTGCCTTGGCTGCCACCGCGTACGGGTGGAACTTGCGCATTGGAGACAGGCCGCATTTTTCTACCTTGCTGGAAAATTTCATAAAACGCACTGTCCTTTCTGAATTTTGAGAATAAGATAGCCTGAACGCCACGGCAATTGCCCGCGGCGTTCAGGCTGTAGGAGGGGATGACTCAGCGCCTATTAAAGATAATTATTTACCGAAGGCGATACAGCATGCTCACGTTCTGAGCACGGGTGCAGGTGGTGTCGGGGGAGAAGAGACCGTTGCCGACACCGCCGGTGACCTTCTGCTCTGCCGCCCAGGCAACTGCCGGAACATAGTAGGCGTCAGATGCAACATCGGTAAAGGAGGCAGCGGCGGAGGCGGCCTTGCTGCCGTTGGCGCGCCACAGGAAAGTCACACCCTGAGCGCGGGTGCAGGGTGCGTTGGGGGAGAAGGTCGTGGCACTGGTACCGGTAGTAATGCCGTTTTCAACAGCCCACAGAACAGCCTTGCAGTAGTAAGCGTTGGCTGCAACGTCGGTGAAGGGATTGCTGGCAGTCTTCGGCTCCGGGCTGCCGCTGGCGCGCCACAGGAAGGTCACGATCTGAGCGCGGGTGCAGGATGCGTTGGGGGAGAAGGTCGTGGCGCTGGTGCCGGTGGTGATGCCCTTCTCGACGGCCCAGTTGACGGCGTCATAGAAGTAGTCGCCGGGCTTGACATCGTTGAAGCCCTTCTGGCTGGGCTGCGTCTCGGCGTCGCCGAAGAGGTCTGCAAGGATCTCGGCGGCGCTCATATCAGCGTAACCGTCGGGGTCAGTCAGACCGGTGCCGTCGAGGTTCCAGCTGAAGTTGCCGGACCAGGTCTTGCTGTACTCGCTACTGGAAGCGGGGGTGGCGTAGGAGTCATAGCTTCTCAGCACGGCGTCATAGCGGGTGCTCCACTCGGGGTAGTACTTGGTCATGTACTTGGTGACGAGCTTGTAGGCCTCGCAGTTCTTGTCGTTGTCACTGTTGGGGTTGAGGGCGCTGAGCTGAACGCCGCCGCCGCCCTGACCGGCCTTGCTGTCGGAAGGCGTGGAGTGCAGGAAGACGATGGAGCCGTCGTCGCAGACGCCGAGGACGGTCCACACGTGGCCGCTCATGCTGAAGATGTCGCCGGGCTTGAAGGACTTGATATCGCGCGTCCAGGTACCCCAGCCCTTCTCTGCAAAGGTCTTGGCCATCTTGACGGCGCTCATCACGTAGCCGTCGCTCAGGTCGTTGGTGGTGCTCTTAGTGTGCATCACGTTGTAGACGGTCCAGCCAATATAGGCGGAGCAGTCCACACCGGCGTAGTAGTACTGGTTCCAGCTGTTATGCGGATAGTAGCTGTGCGCGGGGTCGGCACTGTTCTTGTAGGTGTAGTTGGCGTCCTGCTGCTGGAAGAAGTCGATCCAGCTCTGGGGCAGACCAATGGTCAGCGCCTGGTTGGAAGAGTTCACATCCTGCCAGTCCCAGCTGCCGCCGTAAACGTACAGCGCGGTGCCGACAGGGTTCATCGCAGTCTGGAGGTAGTTCTTGAGGGTGCGCTTACCGGGCGTGCCGCTGACGGGCGCGGTATAGTCCTCTGCCACGAACGTAAGGAACGCGGTGTCGCCGTAGACCTTGACGGTCGCACCGGCGGTGAGGTCGGCAGTGGTCTTAGCGGTAACAGTCGCCTTACCGGCGGTGTTGTTGGTGATCTCGTAGACGTTGGCGATGTCGTAGGTCTTGCCGCCGACTGTCACGGAGGAAGCGGTGGCGGACTCGATCTTGCCCTCGGCCTTGGCCGCGGCGAGTTTCGCGTCAGTCACAACACTGCCCTGAGTGGACAGATCGTAGACATAGCCTTCCTGAAGCTTGTTCTGGACGGCGTACTTATTGTCACTGCTGGCGATGGTATACTGCACTTCTTCACCGTTGGTGTAGAAGCGATGGACAAAGTCGGGCTTGCTGTCAGCTTCCACGGTGCCGTAATCCTTCACGCCGAGATACACGTAAGTCTCGTTGCCGGCGCTAGTCGAACCGTCTGCCTCAAGGGCGGAAGCCGGCGCGACCAGAAGCGTGGAAAGCATTGTGAGAACAAGTAGCAATGAGCAAAGTCTTTTCTTCATGTGATGAATTCCTCCTCAAATATTGTGTGATTCTGTGAATGCGCGGCGTATTATGGCGGCGGCTCCTCACCTCTCTTGGCTGCTGCAAAAGAAAAAACCCGGCAAAAGGCGCGATAAATCCACGTCTTTTGCTGGGTTTTATTTGCGGTGAAGAACGTTGTGGCATTCTCAAGCAAAGTAAAGCAGCAGTGATAATCAAGTTTTTAAAAGCATATTTATGCTACCATGTCCAGACCACAATTGCAAGGGGGAAGGTGATAATCGTTGATTTGACCATAGTTTATGTGCCTTAGCGATTTTTTGGCAAGGGATTGTTGTGCGTTATCGACAAAAAACGGCAGAATCATCTGGCTTGACAAGAAGATGTTGACAACTCGGTCAATGGCCGCTATAATAAAGGCAACCAATGATGCTGATACAGGGCGTTTTTGATTATTATACATTCCGTGCATTCTCCTGTGAAAGGAAGGACGGTTCTTTGAATCAGATCAATTCGGTTTTTGTCATTGGCGAGTCCAGAACGAATTCGGACAACGCCATCACAAAAAACTACGGCACGTTTTATATGGCGTTTGAGGTCGACGACCTGACGTCCGAGGTTCTCGATTTCAGCTGTACCCATACAATTTCCACGACGGAGGCTTTCCTGCGTAAACTTTTTGTGGGGCAGGTTTTTCCGGAGATCGATGTGTGGCTGGAGAACACGCTCAACAGACGATACGGCGGCTCGTCCCGCCGGGCCGTACTTGTCGCTTACCGCGATGCGCTCAAGCGCTGGCGGTCAATGACGGGCAAGCCGGAAAGCGAAACCTGATTACGCATAACTGTATATGGCTGCTTCGCAGTCGCCTGCCATGAGTTCCCTCGTGGTGCCGCGTGTGAAACCCAGCAAGATCAGGCGTTGAAAAACGCTCGGTTTTGTTGGGCTTTTTTCTGTTTTGTCTTTTGCAGCGGGTCCAGGTACCGCCCCGCTGAGAAGAAATATATTTTTTGGAGGAGAAAAGTATGTTACCTGCTATTGAAAACGGTTTTACTTTCATCGCATTCCTGATGTTCCTGGCCGGCGGGCTGCTGGCAATGGAAAAATACACCAAGTGGAAAGTCTTTAACTGGGTCCCGCCGCTGGTATGGATCTATATTCTCAACATGGTCTTCTGTACCCTGGGCCTGTACAATTCCGAAGGCGTCAGTGCCGCTTACGACGTACTGAAGAATAACCTTCTGTACGCAATGATCTTCGTCATGCTGCTGCGCTGCGACTTCCGCAAGATCGCCAAGCTCTCCGGACGCATGATCGCGATCTTCCTTGGCTGCTCGATCACTCTTGCACTCGGCTTCATCGTCGGCTTCCCGATCTTCAAGGGATCCCTCGGGGGCGGCGAGACCATCTGGGGCGCTACCGCAGCTCTGTACGCTTCCTGGGTCGGCGGCTCCGCCAACATGGCTGCCATGCAGGATGCTCTGCCGGTCGATGCCGGCGCTTACGCCTGCGCTCTTACGCTCGACACCGTCTGCTACTCCGTATGGATTGCGCTGCTGCTCTTTGCTGTGAAGTATGCCGGCAAGTGGAACAAGTCCGTTAAGGCGGACACCTCCAAGCTTGAGGCCGTTGCAGCCGCTGCCAACGCAGAGGTCGCCAACGAGAAAAAGCAGGCCAAAGCTACCGACTGGATCTGGCTTATCGGCCTTGCTCTGATCGTCTCCGCGCTGTCTCAGAAGATCGGCCTTGTCATGAATAACGGTCTCAATGAGATCGGCCTTGACATGTTCGACAAGGGCACCTGCACGACGCTGTTCGTCACCGTTCTCGGTCTGGTCTGCGCAATGACCCCGCTCGGCAAGCTTCCTGCTGTTGAAGATCTTTCCAGCGTCCTGCTGTACGCCGTCGTCTCCCTGCTCGCTACGCAGGCTCCGCTCAATGCGCTGGTCGAAGCTCCGATGTGGGTCGTTTACGGCGTGTTCGTTCTTGCGATCCACGTTGTCGGTATGTACATCCTCTCCAAGATCTTTCACTGGGATCTTTGCATGGTCTCTACGGCATCGGTCGCCAATATCGGCGGTTCCGCTTCTGCGCCGATCATTGCCTGTGCCTATGACGATTCCTTTGCGGGTATCGGTGTTCTGATGGGTGTTCTTGGCGCTGCTATTGGTAATATTTTTGGTCTTGGCATGGGTGCGATCCTGCATATGATTGCATGATCCCCGCCGGATGATTTTTCCTGCTCCTGCGGCCCGTGCCGTGGGAGCAGGATTCACAAAGAGGTTATTTTTATGAATATTAACGATACCTTGCAATATCTGAACATTGGCCTGCCGGACGATATCGCCCGGCGCAAGGCATGGGGCGATTTTGAAGGCGCGATCCGCCTCATCGATCTTCGCCTTGCGCAGGATAACCTGTCTGAGGCAATGCGCGCGTGCCTGACCGCCGA